>Ga0255126_1000168_pt1 | contig 27115 bp, 18 predicted proteins | sample Law_Miss_RepA_8d_FD_188556 | JGI IMG/M metagenome (GOLD analysis project Ga0255126, IMG submission 188556) | Freshwater microbial communities from St. Lawrence River, New York, United States - Law_Miss_RepA_8d | ecosystem: Environmental > Aquatic > Freshwater > River | place: USA: New York... | reverse complement strand
GCAGGAACCCGGGATGTAGCCCGATGAGTTTACTAGGTAGGAACCCAGAGTGTCGCCCGATGACCTTCGAGGTAGGGACCGATCTCCGAGCGGTCCGGCTCTGCGGCGTACCGTGTCTGCGGGCGTACCGTGTCTGCGGGTGTTTCATGTCTGCAGGTGTTGCGTGTCCGCAGGCGTTCCATGTCCCCTTACGTTGGCGCTTTCGGAGAAATCGCCCCATTTCGAGAGCTGCCCCGGGGAATACTCAGCCATGAGGAGTTCTGCTGGAGGAGTCCTGCTGGATGAGTCGTCTTTCGATGAGGGTTCGGTGACGATCGCCGCTCTCCGCTCGCAGCCGTTGCCTCTGCTTGCGGTTCCGGTTCAGTCTGTGGCGCATTGGACTCGTCCTTAACCATCCGCCCCATCGGTTTTCTGCGATCCGGAAAGGGGGTGCGATTTAAGACGCTGCATCAGCCAGATGAAGCTGCAGCGGAGACGAACGTGCTGGAATTAACCCCGGCTCCAGGCATTCGCGAGGCGCTTCGGGATCTGGAGGGAATGGAGCGGGTTTGGCTTCTCTGGTGGTTTCACCGGGCGGAATCCTGGCGACCGTTGGTGTTGCCGCCCCGGGGGCCGTCGCAGCGGCGCGGTGTGTTTTCCACCCGTTCGCCGCATCGACCCAATCCCATCGGAATGACCCCGGCCCGCCTTTTGGGCATCGAAGGCCTGCGGTTGTTGCTGGGGCCCTGCGACTTGCTGGAGGGGACCCCGATTCTGGACATCAAGCCCTACGTTCCGGCCTACGATGCGTTTCCTGAGTCGGCCGCCGGATGGATCGACACCGTGGAGGCCTTGCACGCCGAGCCTCCGGCCTATGCGGTGTCTTGGAGTCTACAGGCACGCGAGCAGGCGGAGTGGCTGAAGGCGGCGTGGTCGGTGGACTTTCAGCAGCGCTTGGTGGAGATCTTGGGGCGTGATCCCCGGCCGCATCGCACCCGACGCATCCGGCGCCTCTCGGGAGGCGACTTTGTGATCGGTTGTGGTACTTGGCGGGCGGAGTTTCAGGTGCAGGGTTTCCAAATCGAAATCCAAGCCTTGAAGCCCTCGTTCCCGGTTCGGTTTCTTCTGGAGTCTTGGCGCGAGGGAATCCCCGACCGTGACGCCCAGTTGGCCTTCATGCAGCGATGGCCTTGTCCAGAACTGGAGCTCCGCGAAGGAGAATCCCCGAATCACTCCCGTCCGCTCTGACGAGACCTCGGGGTCATTCCGCTGCGCGACTCCCCCATGCCTGAGGACAGGCCTCGAGGACGGCCTCGTTACGGGGTTTGCTCATTCGGTTGTTTTTTTCTTTGTGTGTGCGCTCGGTTTTCGCCAGAAACAACGTTCTTTGATCCGGCCATGGCCCTGATTGTGCAAAAATTCGGCGGAACTTCCGTCGGCAATACGGAGCGTATCCAGAATGTCGCTCGACGCGTCGCCCAATATCGGGTGAAGGGCGACCAGGTGGTTGTCGTGGTTTCCGCCATGAGCGGGGTCACTGACAAGCTTATCGGTTTGGCTAAGGAGATCACACCGCTGCCCGACGAGCGTGAGATGGACATGCTACTGGCCACGGGCGAGCAGCAGACCATCGCGCTGGTGGCCATCGCCCTCCAGGCTCAGGGACAGAAGGCTGTTTCGTTCACGGGAGCTCAGGCGGGCATCGTGACCGACGGCACTCATACCAAAGCCCGTATCCAGAACATCACGCCCGACGAGGTGCATAAGGCTCTCGACGAAGGCAATGTGGTGATCGTGGCCGGTTTCCAGGGTCGCACCCGCGACGGCGACATCACCACTCTGGGTCGTGGTGGTTCTGATTTGTCGGCCATCGCCTTGGCCGCTGCGCTGAAGGCCGACCTCTGCCAGATTTACACAGATGTCGATGGCGTCTACACGGCCGATCCGCGTCTGGTCCCAGCGGCCCGAAAGATTTCTGAGATCTCCTACGACGAGATGCTCGAGATGGCGGGCGCTGGATCCAAGGTGATGCAGCTGCGCTCAGTCGAGTTCGCCAAGAAGTTCAACGTCGTCTTCGAAGTCCGTTCCAGTCTCAACGACAATCCCGGTACCATCGTGAAAGAAGAAACCTCCAGCATGGAGGACGTCGTCGTCCGCGGCGTCTCGCTCGACAAGAACCAGGCCAAGGTCACCGTGTGGAGCTTGCCCGACCAGCCCGGCCGAGCCGCCCGCATTTTCAACGCCTTGTCCGAGGCCACCATTAACGTGGACATGATCGTCCAGAATGCGAGTCATGCGGGGGGTAATCCGGCCACCGACCTGACCTTCACTGTGGACAAGCCCGACCTCAACAAGGCGAGCAAGGTTCTGGAGAGTCTCCGGACGGAGTTGGGCTTCCGGGAGGTGTCCACCGATGAGAGCATTGGCAAGGTTTCTATCGTCGGCGTGGGCATGCGCAGCCACAGCGGCGTGGCGGCGCGGATGTTCACGGTGTTGGCGGCTGAAAACGTCAACATCGGCCTCATTTCTACGAGCGAGATCAAGATCAGCGTCGTGATCGACTTGGCCAGTGGCGAGAAGGCTATGCGCGCCTTGCACAAGGCCTTCCTCGAGTAGGTCGGTCGGCCCCGGTGGGTCATGGTAGGTCCTTGATAGAATTTCCGGGGCAGAATTCCTCGCTTGCCGCCGAGCGGTGGACTGCGTACCGAAAGGGAATGTCATCGTCTCTTCGTGTTCGCTCCGCAGCGTTCACCCTCATCGAGTTGCTGGTGGTGATTGCGATCATCGCGATCTTGGCGGGCATGCTCCTGCCGGCGTTGGGCAAAGCCAAGGCCAAGGCGATGGGGACGGGCTGCATGAATAACCTCAAGCAGATCCAGTTGGCTCACTTGATGTATCCCATGGACAATGAGGATCGTCTCACCCAGCCCGGAAATTCCCGCGATGAGAAATTTCAGTGGGTCGGGGGGTGGATGGGTTGGCCCGGGCCGTTCCCCGGGGATAACACCAACCAGCAAATGCTGCTCAATCCCTCCAACTCGTGGTTGGCTCCCTTCCTTCAGTCTGCGGCGATTTACAAGTGCCCGGCCGACTTGAGCATGGTGACCTTGTCGGGCAAGAAATACGCAAGGGTGCGCAGCATGGGCATGAGTCAGGCGATGGGTGGCCCCGGAGGCTGGTTGCCGCCGGGCTCCGGCTACCAGGATGGCCAGCAGCGCTACAAGATCTTCAAGAAATCCTCCGACATCGCCACGGTGGGTGCTTCGCAGATGTATGTGCTGCTCGATGAGCACCCCGACAGCATTAATGCCGGTGGCTACGCCAACCAGATGGTAGAAAGCCCGGGCGCGGCCCGCATCATCGACTACCCGGCCAGCTATCACAATCGGGCGGCGGGCATTAGTTTTGCCGACGGGCACACAGAAATCAAAAAGTGGCTGGACCCGCGGACGGTTCAGCCGGTGAAGTTCTACGACATGTCTCTGAATGTGGCCTCGCCGAACAATGTGGACGTGATTTGGTTGGCGGAGCGGACCTCCGTCCGGAACTGAGGAATTGAGGAATTGAGGGGAAATAAAAAGGCACCCCGATCGGGGTGCCTTGTTGGTGTCGGGTGCGAGACCCGGACGGTAATTTGAATATTTCCGAATTACTCGCCGATCTGGAAGCGCAGGAAACGGCGGATGCTCAGGGTGTCACCCAGTTGCTTGCTCACGGCGCCCAGGTGGGCTTCTACCTTGAGGTCTGGGTTCTTCACGAAGCCCTGCTCGAGGAGGCAGTTGGTCTCAAAGTACTTGTTCATCTTGCCTTTGAGAATGCCTTCCATCGCAGCGGCCGGCTTGTCCTTAAGGGCGTCGGACTGAGCGGCGATTTCGCGTTCCTTGTCCGCGAGCTCCTGGGGCACATCGTTGCGGCTGACCGCCACCGGACTGGCGGCTGCGATTTGCAGCGTGACGTCGCGCAGGAGTTGCTTGAATTCCTCGGTGTTGACCGAAGCGGCCTGAGTAGCACCGACTTCCACCATCACACCCACTTTGCCGCCGGTATGGATGTAGGCGGCGAGAGCGCCGATGCCCTGGACTTCCAGGCGGGTGACGCGGCGGATCTGAATGTTTTCGCCAATCTTGGCCACAGCACCGACCCGGTCGGGATCGAGGTCGATGCCCGGTTGGGTGGCAGCCTTGGAAGCGAGTTCGTTGACGAAGGCTTTGAAAGAGTCGTTGCGGGCGACGAAATCGGTTTCGCAATTGACCTCGATGAGAGCGCCAACTTGGCCGCCGCTCAGGACGGCTTGTCCGATGAGGCCTTCATTGGCGACGCGGTCGGCCTTTTTCACTGCGGCGGCGCTTCCTTGCTTGCGCAGGAGATCGACGGCGGCGTTCAGGTCGCCCTGGGTCTCGTCCAGGGCCTTCTTGCAGTTCATCAGTCCGGCACCGGTCATGGCGCGGAGTTGCCCGACGAGGGCTGGGGTGATTTCAGGCATGAAGAATATCGATTGTGGGTGATGTTTTCTGAGAAAAAGCGCCGGCGCGTTATCCGCTCCGGCGCTTCTGAGAGTGTTAAATTATTTCAAGCGACCGTCGGAGCTGCCGTCGGGGCGACCTCGGCGGCAGCCTCGGGGGCAACCGGTGCGGGAGCGGGAACGGGAACGGTTGTCGGCTCGTCGCGGTTGATGCGTCGGCTCTTCTTGGCGTCGGCCTCAGCCTTGCCCTGGGCAATGGCAGTGGTCACGGTCTGGAGGAGAATCTTGATGGAGCGGATGGCGTCGTCGTTGCCGGCGATCGGATAGTCCACCAAGTCGGGGTCGGCGTTGGTATCGACAATGGCCACCAGCGGGATGCGCAGGCGGCGGGCCTCGGCGACGGCGTTGTGCTCGCGCTTGAGGTCGATCACGAACATGACGTCGGGGGCGGCGTCGATGGTGCGGAGACCGTCGAGGTTCTTGAAGAGCCGCTGATGCTCGCGGCGGATCATGGACTGCTCCTGCTTGACGTATTGGCTGATCGAGCCGTCGGCCTCCATGCGCTCAATTTCCTTCATGCGCTTCATGGAGCGTTTGACGGTCTTGAGGTTGGTCAGGGTGCCGCCGAGCCAGCGCTCAGTGACGAAAGGCTGGCCGCAGGCCTTGGCCGATTCCTTGACGGCTTCCTGAGCCTGCTTCTTGGTGCCAACGAAGAGAATGTTGCCGCCCTTGGCCGCGGTTGCGGCGAGGAACTTGCAGGCTTCTTCCATCTGAACGACCGTCTTAGACAGATCGATGACGTGGATGCCGTTGCGGGCCTCGAAGATGAATCGCTTCATCTTGGGGTTCCAGCGACGGGTCTGATGGCCGAAATGAACGCCTGCTTCGAGGAGTTCTTTGATTCCGATGGTGCTCATGTATTTGACACTACTTCCTGGTATTGGGCGACGACGCTCGCACGGGTGCGGCTGAGGTTCCCATCCGGCGGAAGGGCCGGATTATTCTGTTGGGTACGATTGTGGCCACCCCACGCACTTGCGTTGGGCCGGTTTAAGGCCGTGGCCTACGGGTGAAAATCACCTGCAGGAGTGGTGACCCTACCGGTTGGGAAATCTCCAGCAACAGGTTTTTGGGCGGTTTCTCCAATTCGGGTATCGCTGTCTGCCTAGGGGTCGGTCCCACCTATTTACACAAAAGGGGACACTGTTTCATATTTTGAAGTGATGGGCGACGGGTTCCGAAGGGAACCGTTTTTTTGGCGCGCTGTAGGGTAGAGCTCCGCGGGATCGGTCCTGCGCGCGCAGGTAAGCTCGGGGGAGGATGGGCTTTTCGCGCTGTGCGCGAAGGGAGAGTTTGATCGCTTCCAGTGCTTGCTCCGGCCCGGTTCCGCTGCTGCTGGGAAGAGGAGGGCGGTGCAGACTGGGATTTAGCTCTGCACAGTTTCGGGGTGCCTAGAAGGCCTTAACTCAGGATGGCGCGGACGACGGAGCCGTGGACGTCGGTGAGGCGATGGTCGCGGCCGCCGTAGTGGTAGGTGAGGCGCTCGTGATCGAGGCCCAAGCAGTGGAGAAGGGTGGCGTGGAGGTCGTGGATGTGGACGGGGTTTTCGATCGCCTTGGCGCCATGGTCGTCGGTGCGTCCATGAGAATGCCCTCCGCGGAGGCCGCCTCCGGCCATCCAGACCGTGAATCCTTGATGATTGTGGTCGCGGCCGTCGTCCTGGCGGCTGTCGGGGGTGCGGCCGAATTCGCCTCCCCAGAGCACCACGGTGTCGTCCAAGAGGCCGCGGGCGGCGAGGTCTTGGATTAGCGCGGCGGCGGGGCGGTCCAGGGCTCGGGCGTTCTTGCGAAGTGAGGCTTCCAGGTTTCGATGCTGATCCCAGCCGCCGAGGTTCACTTCGATAAATCGTGCGCCGGCTTCGGCGAAGCGGCGGGCGAGGAGGCATTGCCGGGCAAAACCATCAATGCCCGTCTCACCGATACCGTAAAGGGCTCGGGTGGCCGGGCTTTCTCGGGAAAGATCGAGCAGGTCGGGGACTTCCGACTGCATGCGGAAGGCCAGTTCGCTGGCCTCGATGGCCGCTTCGATGGGGCTGTTGGCTTCCGGGGCCAGCGTAGAGCGGCGGTCCTCGTTCATGGCTTGGATCAGGTCGAGCTGTCGCCGCTGCTGGCTGTCGGTGAGCTGCGGGTGGCTGACGTGGCGCATGCCGGTGTCGGCGGAACCTTCTCGGCCCGATCCGATGCGCGTTCCCTGGTAAATCGCCGGCAGGAAGGCGCTGCCGTAATTGGCTGCGCCCGACTGGGCCGGAGGGCTGATGCTAATGAATCCGGGAAGGTTGTCGTTGGCTTGGCCTAGGCCGTAGAGAACCCAGGACCCCATCGAGGGGCGAACGAAACGGGCGCTGCCAGTGTGCAGTTGCGTGAAAGCCTGCGGGTGATTGGGGATATCGGTCCGCATGGAGTGGACCATGCAGAGCCGGTCGGCCTGGCCGGAGAGGTGCGGGAAGAGTTCGCTCATCCAGAGGCCCGATTGTCCGTGCTGCCGGAAGGCGAAGGGTGAACCGATGAGCCGGGTACCCTTGCCGCGGCTGAGTCCGGGTTTGCCATGGTCTAGGCGCAGGCGGGGTTTGTAGTCGAAGGTGTCTTGGTGCGAGGGCCCGCCTTGCATGCACAAGAAGATGACCCGCTGGGCCTTGGGGCGATGGTGGCGGATGGGTCGGCTTGGGGTGGTGCCTTGCCCAGTTTCAGCGGTAGCCGAGGCGGTAGCGGCCAGACCTTGGAAAGCCATCCATCCGAATCCGGCGGCGGCGGTCTTGAGCAGCGCCCGTCGGTTGAACGGGGGAATGCTTGTCGGGGTTGTGGGATCCGGAGGGGTCATGGGTCAGGGCAAGTAGCGGAATTCGGCGCAGGCGAAGAGTGCCTGAGCCAACAGGGTCCAGGCCTCGTCTCGGCCGGCGGGTTTTCCGGTGCGGGTGTCGCGGGCGAGGCTCTCGGAGCGGATGAATTCGAGGGCGCGCGACTCCTCCCGGGGTGCCGGATCGCGGGCGAGCGAAAGTCGGTAGGCCAGGCGGATCCGGGCTGCATCGCCATCGGAATGTCGCAGCAGCCTTTGAGCGAAGGCTTGTGCCTGATCCCGAGAAAAGGGGCTGTTCATGAGGAATAGGGTCTGGGCCGGGACGAGGGTTTCATCCCGCTGCACGACCACCAGGCTGGGCTCGGCGAAATCGAATACATCCAGCACATCAGCCACGGCATCGCGAATCACTGGCAGGTACAAACTGCGATAATTCATTCTCTCGCCGGCCCGTTCAACCAAGTACCGACCTCCCAACGGGCGGGCTCCGTCTTGAGGGTTGCCCATCTGGGCGACCAGCGACCCGCGGAGCGGTCGAGTATCCAGGGTTCCGGCGGCGCTAAGCACGGTATCGCGGATAGATTCGGCATCGAGGCGCTTCGGCCTAGCCCGCCACAGGAGCTCATTGTCGGGATCGATCGCCTGGCATTCGGGATCGGCCTCGGACGAGAGCCGATAGGTGCGGCTGAGGACCAATTCGCGGATGAGGGATTTGGTGGACCCGCCCCCCGCCTGAAATCGACGCGCCAGATGATCGAGTAATTCTGGGTGAGTGGGTTTGTGTCCACCGAGACCGAAATCGTCGGCGCTGGCCACCAAGCCCCGCCCGAACAGGTGAAGCCAGATGCGGTTGACGGCAACGCGAGCGGTCAGTGGGTTGTTGGGGTGGGTTAACCATGCGGCCAATTCGCGGCGGCCGCTCTCAAAGGCCGGAATGGGGTCCATCGAGGAGAGTCCCAGCAGTGGGATTAGTTTCCGGGGTACCCGGCCGGAGCGTTGGGTTACCTCGCCGCGGACGAGGAGAAAGGCGTCTTCCACCCGCCCCTCGCGGACCCCCATGGCCAGGGCGTTGGTGGCTCGGTTGTCGGGGAGGCCCTGGGGTTTGGCCTCGCGCTCGCGCGGACGTCTTCGAGCCGGAGTCGCCCGTTGGGGTTCCTGGGCTAACTCGGCGCGCGGGGAGCGTTCCAGAGGAATGAGTTTCGAGGGTTGCCGGTTGCGGGCCGCGTCGCCGGTGGTGCCGTAGCAAGTCTCGGTGCTGCGGAAGATCCCGGCCAAGGCGTAGTAGTCGCGCTGCGAAATGGGGTCGGACTTGTGGTCATGGCAACGGGCGCAAGCGACGGTGACACCCAGAATAGCCCGGGTGGTGGTGTCGATTTGCTCGTCGACCAGGTCGGCCAGGAATTGTTCCCGGCGGTTTTCATTGAGGCCCTTGGTGCCGATGGCCAAGAAACCGGTGGCGATAATTAGGGCGTCGCGCTGTTCCGGCGGGGCCGTCGTGGCCAGTAGGTCACCGGCGATTTGCTCCCGGACGAACTCCGCATACGGCTTGTCGGCGTTGAACGCGTCGACGACCCAGTCACGATACCTCCAAGCCTCGGGGAAGGGGTGGTTCCGTTCTTTGCCAGCGCTTTCGGCGAACCGGGCGACATCGAGCCAATGACGAGCCCACCGTTGGCCGAAGGCCGAACTCGAGAGCCATTCGTCGACCTGCGCGGCGTAGCGCGATTCAGGCACCGTGCCTGTGTCGTCCGGTTGGAAGGCGTTCACCTGCTCCGGGGTAGGTGGTAATCCGGTGAGGTCGAAGCTGGCCCGCCTCAGCCACTCCCAGGGAGAGGCCGCGTGGACCGGCTTCAATCCGGCTGCCTCGAGCCTTGCTAGGATGAACGAATCGACCGGGTTCATCGGCCAGGAGGTGTCTCGGACGCGGGGCGATTTCGGATCGCTGACCGGCGCGAAGGCCCAGTGATCACCCTTCGGAGCACCGTTTGTCTCGGTGGCCGTGGTGGTCACCCTAGAAGCGACCAATGCCTCCTTGCTTGCCGCGGGAGACGCCGAAATTCGCGCGTTTGTTCCCAAGGAGTACAAAAGCAATGCCAGCAAAATAGTCGGAGGACGCCACATCGTTTAAGAGTTACTTTGTCCGACGTCAGCGCGGCTGAAAAGGTTTCATCGTCCGTCTGCTCTGAGGCAGTCTTTCCTCCGTGAAACGGATCGAAGCTTGGTTTCCTACGTTCATTTACAGCGCGCGATTGCGGCCCAATGGGACGGTGTTTAATCGTGAGCTGCTGCAGGAGTGTCATCAGTTCCGCGATTTCGATGAGGCCGGACGCAAGTGGTCCAAAAAGAATTACCCCGGAGGGTATACCTCTTATGGCACCATTGATCGGCTGCACACCATTTCCTCCACGTTCACTGAGCTAGAGCGTCTGATCGACCGGCATGTGCGGGCTTATGCGAAGTCTCTGGAATGGGACCTCGGTGGCCGGGGGCTGCGGATGTCCGACTGCTGGATTAACATTATGCCTCGGGGGGTGACCCACAGTTTGCACCTCCATCCCAATTCCGTCGTCAGTGGTACCTATTATGTAGCGACGCCCCGCGGTTGCGCTGGGCTGAAATTTGAAGACCCCCGGATGAGCCGCTTCATGGCGTCCCCTCCTGTGTCGGCGGAGGGCGGTCCGCAGTCTCGCCGCTATGTCACCTATCCGGCCACCGCGGGCAATGTGACGCTCTTTGAGAGCTGGCTGCGCCACGAGGTTCCCTCCAATCCGCTGAAGTCCGAGCGTATTAGCATCAGCTTCAATTACGACTGGGTTTGATTAGGACTGTGAACGTGATTGGGAACGGGTCCGGACCTTCGATTCGCCCTTGGGGCTCGGCGACTTTGATTTCGCCATCGACGTCCGCGCGTGCGGAATTTGGTCGTGGATGAGCCCGTTGCTGGCGATGAGGCCGTAGCGGTGTTCACCCGGCAGGGAGTGTGTGACAAAAGATCCGCCGGCGCATTCGACGATCAGGCCGCCGGCCGCGATGTCCCAGAGGCGGACCCCGGCCTCGACATAGGCGTCAAAGCGGCCGCAGGCGACATAAGTCAGGGCCAGTGCTGCCGAACCCATGATGCGGAGTTTGCGCACGCGGTGGGTGAGTTCTAAAAAGTCGGCCTGGGCCGCCTCGAGGCTGTCTTGGTTCTTGGCGAATCCGAGTGAGACAATGGATTCATCCAACCGAGCGCGGGTGCTCACCCGAGTGATGCGGCCATTGAGTCGGGCAGGCTTGCCACGGATCGCCGTCCATAAATCGTTCATGAAGGGGTCGTACACCACGCCGACCTCGCTCTTGAAACCGTCTTCGGTGCGCACTTCCAGGGCGATGCTCACAGCGGCATGGGGGATTCCGTAGGCGAAATTCACGGTGCCGTCGATGGGGTCTACGACCCAGCGTGCAATCGCCTTTTCGCTGGCCGCGTCGATCCCCTCTTCACCCAAGACGGGGATGGACGGAAAGACAGTGGCCAGTGCTCGGGTGATGAGTTTTTGGCACTGCACATCGAGCTCGAGCTTGATGTCGTGTTGATGCGACTCATTGACCTGCTTGGCACGGCGCAGGTTTTTTTTCATCAATTCCCCAGCCTCGCGGGCCGCCGCCACGGCTGCGGCCAACGCTCGGGTGTTGGAAGGGGGGCGGGAAGAAAGTAGGGGTTGGCTCATCGTCGCGCCTCTAGCCTGAACTGCTCCCACCCTTCACATCAACCGTGGACCCTCGCCCGAGGTTCTTAGTCTGAGGAGGGACGGGCCTCAGTCTCTCGACGCTCTCTTCCAGGGAGATATACTGGTTGTCCTGCGTTTAGGCCTGTCCCGATTTCCGGCCATCCTCGGCGTTGCCTCGCGCCGGGCTTCTCGCATGCTCTGCGCCCCGACCGCATGACCGACCCGCGCATTGATGAACTCCGGCAACTGTTGCCGTGCTGTATGCTCTCGGACTGGGTTCGACTGGGAGCGCGCGCGGCCCGGTGGGTGAGGGAGGGTCGGCCCGTGGGCGAGGGGGCTCATCCGCTGGATCGTCTTCTGGAGCAGGCTCGCACTTCCATCGAACGCCGAGAGTATCGAGCGCAGACCATGCCGCGCCCGGAGTACCCGCCGGGGCTGCCTATCTCCGCCCGCCGGGAGGATATCGTGGCCGCGATTCGGGCTCATCCAGTGGTGGTCATCGCCGGTGAAACGGGGTCGGGCAAAACGACTCAAATCCCCAAAATGTGCCTGGAAGCCGGCCTGGGCGCACGGGCGATGATCGGTTGTACGCAGCCCCGGCGGGTGGCGGCACAGTCCATCTCCCGGCGAATTGCTGAGGAACTTAATGTGTCCTGGGGTCGCGAGGTGGGCTGTAAGGTCCGCTTCGATGATCGATCCGGCTCGGACACGGTCATTAAGCTAATGACCGACGGCATGCTCCTCGCCGAGGTGCAGGGGGATCCGACCCTCGCCGAATACGAGGCCATCATCATCGATGAGGCCCATGAGCGATCGCTCAATATTGATTTTCTCTTGGGACACCTGAAGAACCTCCTGGCCCAGCGCCCGGACCTGAAGGTGATCATTACCTCGGCCACCATCGACACGGTGGCTTTCTCTAAGGCGTTCAACGACGCGCCCATCATTGAGGTGTCTGGCCGCACCTTCCCGGTGGATGTGGAGTACCGCCCGCCCGGGGGCGAGGGGGCTTCGTCGGATCCGGCCGACACCGATTTCGTCGATGCGGCCGCCCGTGAGTGTGAGCGCCTCTTCTATGAGACGGGTGTCGGGGATGTGCTCATCTTCTTGCCGGGTGAGCGGGATATTCGCGAATGCGCAGACTTAATTGAAGGGCGACTGGGCTCTGAGGCCGAGGTGGTTCCGCTCTTCGGGCGGCTCAGTTCCGGCGATCAGCAACAGGTTTTTAGTCCGTCTTCGAGGCGAAAGGTGGTGATCGCCACCAACATCGCCGAGACCTCGCTGACCATTCCGGGCATCCGCTTCGTGATCGACTCCGGGTTGGTTCGGATGAGTCGTTACAACCCCCGCACCCGCACCCGCCGACTGCCGGTTGAGGGGGTGTCGCAGAGCAGTGCCAACCAGCGGAAAGGGCGCGCCGGCCGTATCGAGGCAGGTGTTTGCATCCGACTTTATTCCGAGGAGGACTTCGAGTCCCGAAGCCCCTTCACTCAGCCGGAGATTCAGCGGGCCAATTTGGCTGAGGTTATCTTGCGGATGAAGGCCTCACGCTTGGGAGACATCGAGACCTTCCCCTTTCTCAATCCACCGGCCCCCATGGCCATTAGTGGTGGCTACTCGCTTTTGCAGGAATTGGGTGCCTTGGATGAACAGCGCGAATTGACCCCGTTGGGTCAGGACCTGGCCCGACTCCCCATTGACCCCACATTGGGTCGGATGCTCCTCCAGGCGCAAACTGAGCACGCGGGTCGAGAACTCCTAATCATCGCTGCCGGTCTCAGTATTCAGGATCCGCGCGAACGTCCGCTCGACCAACGCGAAGCGGCCGACAAGGCGCACCGCCGCTTCATGCACTCCCAGTCTGACTTCTTGTCGCTGCTGGGACTTTGGAACGGGGTGCATGACCAGTGGGAATCACTCCGCACTCAGGGGGCTCGGCGGAAGTTTTGCCGCCAGCACTTCCTTTCCTACCTCCGCATGCGTGAATGGCAGGACTTGCACGCGCAGTTGCAAGGGGCCTTGGAAGATCTCGACGGCGTGAAGCTCAACGAACGTCCGGCCGATGAGGACGCGGTCCATCGTTGCATCCTGGCCGGGCTTTTGGGGCATGTGTCCGTCCGCCAAGAGCGCAACCAATACAAGGGCGTCGGCAATCGGATGGTGGCTGTGTTTCCGGGATCGGTGCTGTTCGACCGACCTGAGCGCTCCCCAAGACAGGATCGTCGTCCGCCTCCTGCAGGCACTGCTCCGGGCAAGCCCGAGAAGTCGCGTCAGCCGGCCTGGATGGTTTGCGGCGAAATCGTCGAAACCTCCCAACTCTTCGCCCGAACGTTGGCGGCAATTGATCCCCAGTGGATCGTTCGCTTGGCGCCGCATCTCTGCAAGGTGACCCACCTGAACCCGCATTGGAGTGCCAGTGCTGGCCGGGTGATGGTCGAGGAGAAAACCACCTTCCATGGCCTGGAGGTCTTTGCCCGTAAGATCGCTTACGGAAATATTGCGCCCCGCGAAGCCACGGTCCTTTTCATCCGGTCGGCGCTGGTCGAAGACGATCTTTTGCCGCCGGCCCTCTCAGGACGAAACGACGATTTTGACGGCAATGATGAACGGGCCGTAGTGCGGGCCATGCAAACCTCGGCGCCGTCGGCAGAGCCGGGGTTTATGGCGGCCAATCGTGCGCTGCGCGAAAAGGTGGAGAATTGGCAGACTCGCCTGCGTCGCACGTCGGTGGACCTCGATCAGGCGTTCTTTGATTTTTATGCCCGTCACCTCGAAAACATCTCGTCGCTGCACGAATTGCACCGATGGATGCGGGATCACACCGAAGCGGGGTACTTGTGCGCCACCGAGCCAGAGATCACCGGAGGCAAAGACCTTCACCTTGATGAGAACGCCTTTCCCGACAGCGTGACGATTGATGGTCAGAGGGTTCCGCTGGTCTATGCCTATGCACCCGGCGAAGCCCATGATGGCGTCACCGTGAAGTTGCCCGCGCCGCTGGCTCAGCGTGCTGCGGCCTCGGTCTTGGAATGGGCGGTTCCCGGTTTACGCGATGCCAAGATCGAAGAGTTGCTCCGGGCGCTGCCGAAGTCGCTTCGCCGCGAATTAATGCCCTTCCCGCCCAAGGTTCTGGAGATCGTTCGCGAATTTCAGCCTCAAGGATCTTCGTTCTTCGCCGACCTCGCCCGATTCCTGACGCAGCGCTATCGGGTGCCCATCCCCGAAGACGTCTGGGGTTCCGGCACCGTGCCTGCTCATCTGAAGCTGCGGTTCGAATTGTTGGGGTCTGACCGCCGGACCCTAGTGGCTGGTCGAGATTTTCAGGAAGTCCGCGAGCGACTGCCTCAGGCAGCCCCCAAGACCGTCGGCGATCCGCCGGCCTGGCTTCAGGCGGTGCGACGCTGGGAACGTCCGGCCATGACCACCTGGAGCTGCGGCGACTTGCCAGAGCGCATTACCATCGTAGAGGACTCGGTCTTTCCGGTCATGGCTTGGCCGGGGTTGGAGCGGGAAGGAGCGGGAGTGAATGTTCGACTGTTCCGCACTCGGGAGGCCTGCCAAACAGCCTCGTTGGTGGGGTTTGCTCGCCTCGTTGAACTCGCACTGTCCAAGGATCTGGCCTGGGTCGAGAAAGACCTTCGTGCCTTGGTCCGTTTCGACGCGGCCTATGCCGCCATCGGGACGGCGTCCGAGTTGCGCGAGAGCGCCTTCCGACACCTTCTGCGCCACATTTTGCCTGCGGAATTGCCCGAGGTATTGACCCTGTCCGCCTTCGAGGTAGCGGTGACACAAAGTCGGGAGCGTATCCCTGGACTGGTTTCCAAGTTCATGGATCAGTTGGCGCTGGTTCTTCAGGCTCTTCAATTGGCCCGAAGCCGCATTGGGCTCTCGGCCCCGGCTCCTGTGGCGTCCCCCAAGACCCGGACTCTCAATGATCTGAGTCAATTGGGCTCGTTGCTGGTGGCTCCTTCGGGTGGCGGCAAACCATCGCTCCCTACCGCTGCGGCCCGTCCGGCCACTCTGGCCGAGGAGATAGCCTCCTTGATGCCGCCGTCCTTTCTGGATGGCGTAGAATTTGAATCGCTGCGCCAGTTGCCTCGGTATCTCAAGGCGCTGACATTGCGCGCCGAACGCGCCGCCAACAACCCAGTGAAAGACGCTGAGCGAGCCAAGGCCGTGGCGCCCTATCAGGCGGCGCTGGCACGTCTGCGAGCCGCCCCGCCTGCAATTTCAGAGGCGACCCGCCGCATCGATGGGTTTCGATGGCTACTCGAAGAATACAAGGTGTCCCTCTTTGCGCAGGAATTAGGCACCGCTGTGCCGGTGTCACCTAAGCGATTGGACGATGCCTTGGCAGGGCTCCGGTGAGCCGGGCACAATTTTTGGCGGGGCAACGTTAATGACCGGTCGTTCCATTTCTGATCCTCCCGATCTCATCCACCTGCGGGCCGAAGTTTTTGAGTCAACAGGCCGGGAGTTGCACATCGGATGTTCTGGAGCCTATTGACGATTTGGTGTCAGGTTGCTCCCACTTAAACTCCCGCACCTTCCACCAGAACTGAATTCAGATATGCTTTTCCCAGACGTTTGTTCCCGTCTTACCTCCGTATTCTCTCTAATTCTGCTCACAGCCGCCGTCGGTGCCTCTCAACCCGTGAGGGCTCAGTCGGTCGCCAAAAAGGCGGTCTTAGAAATTAGCGCCGGCACCAATTATACGCTGGTCCTGCCGCGAACGGTCTTCGGCAAGGAACACTTAATGTCCGCCTCGCGGATTCCGCAGTCGCTGGCTGCGACCTCTACTGGCCTCTCTGGCAAAATCGTGAAGTTTGAATTGTTCCACGATGGTGTCGATTTGTACGAGGCGACCGACGGCCTGGTGGTGACCAAGGATTTGCCGGCTCGCCGCATCCTGACGACGTTCCCGATCGTCGAGCAGGATGCCAACAAGGTGGTCATCGACTTCAACCGGGGTATGCGCCGGCTCTACACGGAAATTTGGTACGGTCAGGGACGCGGCTTCAATCCGATGGCTCGCGATGAATCTTTAGAAATCCCGCAGTCGCGCGTGTTCCAAGCGGAGAAACTCGACAACCAACTCGTCATCCGCCAGAGCGTCCAGGTTCGAGATCGTGAGGCCATGGCCAATGTTGAGCAGCGTTTCGAGGTGCGTTATTTTTTCACGCCCTACGAGGCAGGGTCTTACAAAGGTAAGGAAGCTCCTGGCTCCGATTTGCGGTACTCGCGCTTCTTCGAAACTCAGGCGCGTTTGGAGGAGAGTACCGGTCGGCCCTCTCCGCAGATGGCCCGATTCGATCTCTCTAAGCCGGTGGTCTTCCACTACAGCGCCAATACCCCGGCCGACTATGTCGAGGCGGTCAAAGATGGCATCCTGTATTGGAACCGGGCCTTCGGCACCAACCTCGTCCGGGCCGAGAAGGCGCCCGCAGGTGTCACCGCTCCTGACGCCCGCTACAACATCGTGCAGTGGGTTCCCTGGGACAACGCCGGCTTCGCTTATGCCGACATCCTCATCGACCCGCGCACCGGCCAGTCCGAACACGGGCAAGCTTACATGACGAGTGTTTTTGCTCTCAGTGGTAAGGCCCGCGCCCGCGCCCTGCTGCGCTCCATGCGCGACATCGTGGCCGACAAGAAGAAGCTCACCCCCGACGCCGTGGGGGGCGAGGCAGCGCAAGGCTTCCCGTGGATGACGGCCAATGGCCTCTGCCACATGCAGTCGGTGGAGTTCGCGCACCAGTATGCCCAAGGCCTGGAAGACTTGCTGTCCAATGAATCCCTGACCGATGCCGGCGCACTGCGAGCTTCGCAAGATTACGTGCGCGAGGTGGTGGCTCATGAGGTGGGTCACGTGCTCGGGTTGCGGCACAACTTCGCCGGCAGTGTTTCAGCCAACATGAGCCGCCAGCAAATCGACGAGTGGTTCCAGGCCTATGTTACGGGCCAGAGCTTGGACGCCTACACCAACCACTACGCGTCGTCGTCCATCATGGAGTACACCGTCTTCAAGTCGGCGGTGCAGGTGGGTTGGTTCATCCGCACCCGCAAGGAACCCTTGCCCCATGACAAGGCGACCATTCAGTGGGGGTATTTTGGCGGTCAAGAGCCGCGCGAAAAGAAGATGCTCTTTGGTTCGGACGAACTGGTCGGCACCTATGGTGATTTGCAGCGTTTCGACGAAGGCGTCGAACCGGTGGTGGGTGCCTACTCGCAGTTGGCGGATGATATTCGACTCCTTCCCAACAGTCTCATCGAGACCTTCATTTCAGCCAAGGCTCCGCGGGATTCACGCGATGCGACCCCGATCGCTGAGGTGAACCTTTCACCCGCTCGCTATGCGGCCCAGACGGCCAATCACTTTGCTTTGATGCTGAGTTGGTTTCGTGCCTCGACTCGGTCGCTGCGGGTGGAAAACCAGTTCGAGTTTATCGGTGAGCTAAACCAGAAGGACCGTGCCAAGGCCCACTGGAAGGATCTCAACGATCAGGTTGAGCGGATTGGTGGTGTTGATCGTGCTTTGTTCAGCTTCCTGCCGTTGGACCTGAAGCTCGAACTGAAGGATCCGTCGAAGGGAATTCCGACGGCCGATAAGGTGGGTGAAACCAATTTGATGGGTCGCCTTCGCAAGCTCCTCGAAGCGCCGGCCTACACCAACTTTGTGGGTCTGGATGAAAAGAAGTACGCCTTCAGTGCTGCCGAGAAGGAGCTCATTCTGAAGCGCGGCGAGAAGTTCTTTCGAGAGTTCGAGAAGGAGTTGGTCAAGCAGGTCTGCGCTCGCCTCGAGAACGCCTCCCGCGACCTCGGCATCGTCGCCCAGGAGAACCTCGAAGACGCTGATATTACTGCCAAACTCGAGCAGCGCATCATCGACACGGCCCGTCTGGTCCTGACCGCCAAGGACGACACCAAGCGCCTCAAGGGCAAGGTGGACAAGAGTCTCGTGGAGGTCGTGGATTTCCGTTATGAGCCGGAGGTTCGCATGGCCGCGGCGAAGATGCTCAATGACAAGACGGGTACCTATCGCGGCTGGGCTACCGACGCCAAGGGGGATCTCAACAAGTCCCTGAAGGACGAAATCGATGGGGCCTTGAACATTGCCAACTTCAAGGATTTCAAAGACTCGATGCTCTCGCGGACTTTGCGTGAGTGGTACCTCAAGCAGCAGGACATCCTAGGCATGTTGCCCCCGAAGCCCGGCGGCAAATGACCGCGGGCTGCGCAGGATCAGCCGGGGTCGGTCCCACCTACTTACACAAAAGGTTCCAGTCTTTACTATTTTTTAAAGGCCAACATCGGAGGGTGAGTGCGCGGGTGGGCTGCGCGGGATCGGTTCTGCGCTCGCAGGGAACGTGGGGATGAGTGGGACTTTCGCGCTGAAGGCGCGAGGGGGTTAGGCGGTGGACGTTCCAATGCTCGCTCCGACCCGGTCCCGCTGCGCTTTGACGGGTTTGTGGGTGGGCTCCAGCGGGATCGGTCCGGCTGCTGCTTCCAGAACCTGTCGGCGGAAGACTCGTCAAAGGGGCCACCGCCGGATTTGCCATGGGGAGAACCTTCCAGCAAGGTTGTGGCAAGCTATGGCCGAACACAACGACACGCGCATTCCGGTGACCGTCCTCACGGGCTTTCTCGGCGCCGGCAAGACCACCCTGTTGAACCGCATTCTGACAGCCAACCACGGGAAGCGGATTGCGGTTATCGAGAACGAGTTTGGTGAGATCGGTATCGACAACGAACTGGTCATCCAGGCCGACGAAGAGATCTTCGAGATGAACAATGGTTGCCTTTGCTGCACTGTGCGCGGCGACCTCATCCGAATTCTCGGTCAGCTCATGAAGCGCCGGAATAAGTTCGACTATGTGCTGGTGGAAACGACCGGCCTGGCCGATCCCGGCCCGGTCGCTCAGACCTTCTTCAGCGATGAGGAAATCAAGGAGAGCTTCCGCCTCGACGGCATCGTGACGCTGGTGGATGCCAAACACATTTCCCTTCATCTCCACGATGCACCCGAGGCCAAGGCGCAAATCGCTTTCGCCGACCGCATCATCCTCAACAAGACCGACTTGGTGACGGCCGACGAGTTGGCTCATCTGGAACGCCAGGTTCGAGCTATCAATCCGGTCGCCAAGCTACTGCATGCCGAGCAATCCAATTTGTCGGTCGATCAGGTGATCCACCTGCATGCTTTCGATCTGAGCCACAAGCTCACCTTGGATGGTGATTTTCTGGAGAAGGCACTGCCCTTCGAATGGAGCGGTACCCTCCATCTCGATGCGGGCGATTACTCTCTGCGGCTCGATGCTGGTCCGGATGCCGTGATGGGCGCCGTGTTGCTCCAATTGGATACCCATAGCCATGAGCACGACCAGGATCACGGTCATTCCCACGCCGATCACGAGCATGGTCATTCTCATGCCGACCATGATCACGGCCACGAGCACGCGAAGGACGACCACAGTCACGACCACGGTCATGATCACGACCACGGTCATGATCACGGCGAGGAGTGCGGGGGTGGGTTGCACGATGCGTTGCACCAGGCCGAAGAAATTGCCGAAGGAGTCTTTAGTGGCATCGGAACGGCGGTTCGCATGGGTGGAGTGATTAAGCCGGGCAAGACCCTCTATAAATTGATCCTGGGTGAGGACGGGATCACGGCGACGTTGCGCATTCCGACCCACGGCAATTACGCCCTCTTTACTCAACATGGGTTGGAGGAGTTTAAAGGGCGCGTGGAGCGGGAGGGTCAGACTGTTGAGCCTACTCATGTTCACGAGCACGGCGGCCATGGTCACACTCACACCCACGACGAGACCGTCTCCAGCGTGGGCATCGAAGAGCGCCGTGAACTCGACGCCAAAAAGCTCAATGCCTGGTTGAGCGAGCTCCTTCAAACCAAGGGTCAGGATATTTTCCGTATGAAGGGCATCCTCAATATCAAGGGACAGGCCAATCGCTTCGTGTTCCAAGGGGTTCACATGCTCTTTGAGGGCAAGCCCGATCGCCCCTGGAAGGATGAACAGCAGCGCAAGAGTCAGTTGGTCTTTATCGGACGCAACTTGGACCGCGAGGCGTTGAACGCGGGGTTCCGGCGCTGCCTGGCTTGAGTGGATGGATTGTCGCCGCTGTCTTTGATCTGTGATGAATGCTCCGCTTCGACCCGCTGAGTGGGTTCTCGACCTTTCTGAACCCATCGCTGCCCTAGGAGGCTCGCCGGATGGGAGTCTTATCGCGGCTTTGGGAACCGAGGGTTCGGCCTGGGTGGTTGAGGCCTCATCGGGACGCCGGATTCACGCCTTCCAGGCCCATGAGGGCGGAGGGTTTCGCCTCGTCTGGAACCCGACGACCTCCTGCTTCGCAACCGCGGGTCAGGATGGACAAGTCCGGTTCTGGGATCCGGTGGCTGGAACTCAAGTCGAGTCTTTGCCTATGCCCTCGGCCTGGGTTGAGCAGCTTGCGGGTTCTCCCTCAGGAGATCGATTGGCTGCGGCTTCCGGCAAGACGGTGTGCATCGGGCGGGCCAGTGGGAGCAGTGGGGCCGGTGGAGCTGCTGGGACCGGTTGGGCCCACACCCTTGGCGGTCATCGCAGTACGGTGGCCGCATTGGCTTGGTCGGCTGACGGTCGATCGTTGGGCGTCGCCTGCTATGGCGGAGTGAGCGTGTATGATTCGGAAACCGGCCGCGTGACGGCGGAGTTGCCCTGGAAAACGAGTCTGGTCTCGCTGGCGATTTCGCCGGACGGACGCTGGGTGGTGGCCGGCACTCAAGAGAACAGCGTACAGATTTGGCCGCTGCCGTTCCGTGAAGGGGAAGAACTAGCCATGTCGGGTTACGACGCCAAGGTGCGAAGCCTTGCCTGGCATCATTCGGGTCGCTACCTCGCCACCGACGGTGGTCAGGAACTCATGGTGTGGGATTGCAGCGGCAAGGGGCCGGCCGGTTCCACACCTCGGATTTTAGAAGGGCATCCGGCCCGGGCTTCCAGCCTCGCCTACCAAAAGACGGGGCATTTGTTGGCCAGCGGATGCCAGGCGGGGCGGGTGTTGTTTTGGAATGCGGGCAAATCTTCCCAACCGCTGCGGGCCACCGCCTTGGCCGGTGCTGTGACGGCCCTGGGATGGTTGCCTGGAGACACCCAAGTGGTCGCCGGTTGCCAAGACGGTCGCCTCGCGCTCATTTCGGCCCCGAAGGTCTAGCGGAGTTGACGGGAACTGGGTGCTGCCCTCGATGGTCTGACTCGATGAAGCGCGCCCGGCCGCAGGGATTTTACAGGGGCCTCGCCCGATGTTTCCCGAGGAACTCCTGAAGGCGCGGATGCTGGGGTTGATCCAGCACCGCTCGGGTCGGCCCTGATTCCACCACGCGGCCGCCCTCGACGAAGACAACCCGGTCGGCGATGTCCCGAGCAAAGGCCAGTTCGTGGGTGACGAGCAGCAGGGTCCTACCCTCGGCCGCCAGGGTTTGCAGCACTGCCAAAACCTCGCCGCGCAGCTCTGGATCCAGGGCGCTGGTAGGTTCGTCGCACAAGAGAATCTCAGGCTTCATGGCTAACGCGCGGGCAATGGCCACGCGTTGCTGTTGGCCGCCGGAGAGTTGCGCGGGCAAGTGGTGAGCTCGATCGGCCAGGCCTACCTTCGAAAGCAGACCCATCGCCAGCGCATGGGCTTCGGAACGCGGCAGGCGATCCACGTGGATCGGGGCTTCCATCACGTTCTCGAGGGCCGTTCGGTGGGGGAACAAATGGAACTGCTGGAAGATCATCCCTGTCCGTCTCCGCCATCGCTGACGCAGCCGCCGGTCGGCCGCCTCAGGAGTGCCCGCCTCGATACGAACATCCCCCAGGCGCAGTGATCCCGCATCGGGTGTTTCTAGCCAATTGAGACAGCGGAGCAGGGTGCTCTTGCCGCAACCGCTGGGTCCGATCAGGGCCACCACTTCCCCGGCGCTCTGATGATGATCGATGCCATCGAGCACCGTCACTGTGCCGAAACGCTTTCGGAGTCCTACGATCTCGATCATGTCCGCAACCTCCGTTCGAGAGCCCGGGCTCCCAGCGAAGCCGCATGGGCCATGGCCAGATAGATGGCCGCGGTGAGGATTCCTAGGCCGATATAGTCGCCCGCATCCAGCGAGCGGATGAGAAATTCTTTAGTGAGTTCGACGAGGCCGATCACCGAAACAATGGAGGAATCTTTGAACAGGGCGATGAGGTCGTTGGTGATGCCGGGGAGGCTGATTCGCAGGGCCTGGGGCAGGAGGATTCGTCGCAGTGTCATGGCAGGTGACAAGCCTAGGGCCAGCGCCGCCTCGGTCTGGCCGCGGGGAACGGCTTCGAGTCCGGCCCGGAAGTTCTCGGCTTCGTTGGCGGCGTAGTTGAGCCCGAGTGTTAGTATGGCTGCGGCCCCGGCTGAGAGTTTCCAACCCCATTGCTGGGCCAACCCGAAATAGATGAAGTACAACTGCAACAGCAGGGGCGTGCCGCGGAACACTTCGATGTAACTGATGGCCATCCAGCGCACGGGTCGCGATCCGTAGCGACGAGCCAGGGCCAATCCGAGTCCCCAAGTCATGGCCAGAGCCATGGACGCTAGGCTCACCCACACGGTGGTTACCGCCGCCTCCATCAGGATGCTGAAATACCGAAGGGTTGGTTTGGGGCTGGGTCTTGTTGCAGCGGTGCTTGCCCCGGAGGTTGTTGTCGAAACCGCTGCTGCGTTCCAGGTGGCCAAGGTTGCTTGCTGTGGGCCCCACAACTCGTAGCGGCGGTAGATGCGTTCGAGGGTGCCATCTTGGATGAGGGATTCGAGGGTTCCATTGATGCGAGTCAGCAGCTCTGGGGAACTGGTCGGTACAGCGATCGCGTAGTAGGCGGGAGCGAAGGGGGGACCGGCCGCTCGGAGGTTCGGCCTAGTGCGCAGTTGGACCGTGGCGATGGGAGAATCGGTGAGAACGGCATCGAGCCGGCCCAGTTCCAAGTCCCGGAAGTAGTTCACATTTTCGTCGTACACGCGCACTTCCAAGCCGCCTTGCTGGGTGACCAAGCGGTGGGACAAGGTCGAAGCCAACACGCCGATCCGACGTCCGGCCAGATCGCCGAGGCTTTGGATAGTTGTGTCGTGTGTGCGAGCGACGAGTTGTTGTCCGAACGCGAAATAAGGCCGGCTCATCGCCACCTGGGCGAGGTTTTCTGGGGTGCGCTCCAAAGCGGCGATGACGATGTCGTAATTACCCCCCTGACGGAGGCCGGGGATTAAATTGGCCCAGTTGTACTGGACGAATTGGGAGGTGCATCCCAGTCGGTCGCACAGTGCTTGGGCGAGTTCGACTTCGAATCCGACGAGTTGGTCGGGGTTGTCGGGAGGGTGAAAGATATAAGGGGCACCGCCTTCGGCGTCGTTGGCCCAGCGGAGCACCTGGGGGAAGGCCGGTTCTGGGGTCTGGGCCGCACCGGTGGTGTTCCGGACGCCCGTGGTCCATGCCATAAGAATGAGGAGCAATGTTTGGACGCGGCGCACCGTCCTGCGATTAGCCGGTGTTCGCGGGCTTTCTCAAGCGAATTACCTGAAGGGCAGGGGGTCGGTCCCACCTATTTACACAAAAATATCCACTCTAACATATCGCTTGCGGGAGGCTTGCTGAAGCTGGCGCCCGGGGTGGTGCCTCGTGGGGCTCCGCGGGATCGGTCCTGCGTTCGCAGGGAACGTTGGGGCAGGAGGAGCTTTCGCGCTGACGCGCGCGAGGGGGGCGGAGTGTCGACGTTCCAATGCTCACTGCGGCCCGATCCCGCTGCTGCCATCGCACAAAGACGCGGGGTCGATGACCTAACACAGTTCCCAACCCAAGTTCCCATTCCCAGACGAGGTTCCAGGCCCAGGTCGTCTGACTGCGGCGAGGAATTTTCGGCAGGGACAAGGCGGAGCGGGGGGCATGTACTCTGCGGTACTCGCCCCCCGATCCAACGCAGTAGCAGCCGAAAAGGACCGCCGCACTCAGACGGCCTGGCCGGCTGCGTATCCGCTGGCCCAAGCCCACTGGAAGTTATAGCCACCCAGCCAGCCGGTCACATCCACCACCTCGCCGATGAAGAACAACCCCTTCACGTCCCGGCACTCCATGGTCTTGGACGACAGCGCCGATGTGTCCACACCGCCTACCGTCACTTCCGCCTTCGGATAGCCCTCGTCGCCGTCCGGTTGGAGTTCCCAACCTGCCAGATCGGCTGCGAGCGCATCGATCTCCCGTTGTGGCAATTGGGCCAGCGGCCGTGGAGCTGCATTTGGCCCCAGCCAAGCTTGGACGAAGCGCTCCGGCAGCACCTGGCGCAGCGCCCATTTTAGCTCCTTCCCGCCCGTTCGGTGCGACATCAGAAACGCCTTCGCATCGACGCCGGGCAGGAGATTAATTCGGAACGATTCGCGCGGCTTGAGCACACTCGATATTTGCAGAATCGATGGACCGCTGAGGCCTCGGTGCGTGAACAACGTATTCTCGCGGAAGCGGGGCCGGTCGGCGCTGGCCCAGGTTTCGACATCGATCGACAAGCCGCTCAATGCCGTGAATGCCGAGTAGCGGGTGGCCGGCAGTGTCAGTGGCACCAATCCGGGGCGGGGCTCCACCAGCGGCACCTCAAATTGGCGGGCGATGTGGTACCCCCAGGGCGTCGCGCCGAGCTTCGGGAACGAAAGCCCGCCGGTGGCGATCACTAGCGAATCGGCCGTGCGCTCGCCCTGCGAGGTTCGAATCCGCCACCCACCTTCCGGAAGTCGCTCGACCCCCTCCACCTTGCAGTTCACCGTGATCCGCACCCCGGCATCTCCGCACTCCTGCTCCAGCATTTGCAGGATTTGCTTGGAACTCTGATCGCAGAACAACTGCCCCAGCTTCTTTTCATGCCAGGCGATCCCGTGACGCTCGACCAGCGCGAGGAAATCGGCCGATGTGTATCGGGCCATCGACGACTTTAGAAAATGAGGACTGCCCGAAGTGACGTAGTTGGCCGTCGTCGCGCCGAGGTTGGTGAAATTGCAGCGCCCGCCACCGGAGATCAGGATCTTGTTGCCGGGCCGTGGATTGTGCTCGAGCAACTCCACGTGCCGCCCGCGCAGGCCCGCCGACCGGGCACAAAACAGCCCCGCCGCCCCTCCCCCGACTACCACTACATCCCAGTGTTCGCTCATTGTACGCAACGGCCTAGTGCGCCGAAACCCGATGGAAGCTCAACCAAGCCTGCAAAGGCGAACCCGGAGTTTGCCCGCGGAACCCCGAAAACCAGGAAACGCCCCCTCCGCTTCGAATTGGTTTAGCTCAAAAAATCCTCGCCGCCCTCAGACAGCTCGTGTCGGGGAAGTTTGGGTAGTGGCGTTTGGCCGGTCCGGGCAGTCGAGTCGTGTTGGAAGTTCGAGGCAGCTCTGAGGGTAGGGCGATTTCTCCGACAGCGCCGAGTTCCGAGAGGATGGATCGCTCAGGCGCTCTCCAAGATCTTCTTCTTGGTGCTCTCGTATTCCTGCTCGCTGACCAAGCCGTCGTCGCGCAATTGCTTCAGGCGGCGAAGCCGTTCATCGAACGTCAATGTCTCGTCGGTCGGTTTGCTGCCACCACGGATGCCCGCCTCATCCATCGCGTCCTTCAAGACACCTCCGGCCATGCGTGACCACGGTTCGACATCGCGTCGCGCCTGTTCGGTGTCGAGGATGATTCCTGAGCCAGCCAAGCCGGCTTTGCCAACGCCGGACAAGAGGCCACCTGCGATCATCATCACCATGCCGATGACCGCTCGCAGCATCATTGAACTAGCCCGTTGCTCGAAGTTGGTGAAGTCACCGAAGTGGGCCGCAAACGACAGGAACGTAGAGAGAAAGCTGAGAATGCCGATGACGCTGACGATTAGGCCGACGTAGAAGATTGCCCTCCGTTCCGGTGGTATTTGTCGTTGTGCCAAGGGGCTTTATCGGCTGAATGGCGGGAGGTCGACCCGGGCGACTTCGGCCCCGCAGTACAGGCACACCGGACGCTTGCCGATGATCTTGCGGCCGCAGTGGGTGCAGTCGGGTTGGACCTTCTCCGTGACCACCTTCCCGTCGAGCTTGCCGTCCCGCAGGTCGATCTCGTTGACCCGCCCCATGAGCTCCTCGTCGGTGTAGCCGTGTTTCTCCTTCAGGATCGTCCACAGCGCTTCGGTCAGCATGAAGAGTTTCTCCACGTCGCACTGCAGCAGTTCGCCTTGCCGGCGGACATCGGCCGCGGTCCGAGCGGCGTTTTCACCGGCGTCGCTGGTACGCCGGGCTATGGTGTGGATGGCGCTGGCGAAAAACAGATCCTCGATCATTTGTGTTTCTTTTGGTTCCAATGACCCGTGTCAAGTGGTGAGTCCGGGTGCGACCGCAGACCGATGGGCTGGTGAGGTCAACTAGCTCTCTTTGTAGACGGTATCCACGGCCAGACCGGCCGCGAGGAGCAGGATGGCCTCCGACGGCTTTGGTTCCTGCGTGAGGGCGATGACATAATTGTCGGCGGAGGTGAACAACTCCTTGCCGAGGCCCGCCCATTTCTTGGTGATGGTCCCGATCTCGTTCTCGGCATTGTCGAGCAACCGGAAGTTCCACCCCTTCCAGTCGCCCTTCACCATCGCGATTTGTTGGCCCGCGCTGTCGAACACCCGGAATGCCCCGCCCAGCGAGAACAGCTTGCTCTTCAACCCTCCGATGACATTGCCCTGAGCGTCACAAATCCGGACCTTCGATCTGAACAGCGTGAACCCGCGCTGGATGGAGAAGATTAGCCGGCTCTCGTCCTTGGGATCGTTCCCTTCGTACACGAACACCTTGGTGGGGAGATGTTGTTTGCTCACGAGGAGCCGCAACACGTGGACGAACCCTCCTGGCCGTTCTTGGGCGATCCCCAGCCGCCCTTCGCCCTCCGGGTCCAGGATGTCGTAGGTGTTCGAGAGCTTTATCAGCCCGACATGTTCTCGAATGAAAAACGTTTTCCGGTTCAGCATGTTGTTACCGATTCGTGAGTCGCATCCAACGATTCCGCCCAGAGCCTTCTCCCGATCGTTGCCATCGGGCGGTGAGGTTTGTCGTAGTCGGGGGGCTGTGG
>Ga0255126_1000166_pt1 | contig 27206 bp, 26 predicted proteins | sample Law_Miss_RepA_8d_FD_188556 | JGI IMG/M metagenome (GOLD analysis project Ga0255126, IMG submission 188556) | Freshwater microbial communities from St. Lawrence River, New York, United States - Law_Miss_RepA_8d | ecosystem: Environmental > Aquatic > Freshwater > River | place: USA: New York... | reverse complement strand
TGCGCATTGCCCGCCTTGCGGAACGCGAAGGCCGCGCCTTGGTGATTGCGCTTAATAAATGGGATGCGGTGGAAGACCGCAATGCAGCCCGGCGCCGGGTTGAAGATGCGCTGATGACATCACTCGCGCAGTCCAAGGGCGTTACCGTGGTGCCGCTTTCGGCGGCGACGGGGCGCGGTGTGGATAAGTTGATGCCGGCGGTGCGCGCCACCTATGCGCTATGGAACCGGCGTATCCCGACAGGTGAGGTCAATCGCTGGTTTGAAGCGGCGCTTGCACGGCATCAGCCGCCTTTGGTTGATGGCAAGCGCATCAAGCTCCGCTACGCCACCATGCCCAAGGCCCGCCCGCCTACAATGGTGATCTTTGGTACGCGCGCTGATGTGCTGCCCGAGGATTACCGACGCTATTTGGTGAATTCTTTTCGTGAGCATTTCACCATGCCGGGCGTGCCGATCCGCCTGCAATTGCGATCCCCGCGCAACCCCTATGCCGAGGATGAAGGCTAAGCTGTCCGGCGCATCTTTCGCCCACCGCAAAACGCGCCTAGGCTTGCGCGTCTTTGCGGGGTCAGTCTGTTTTTCATGGTAGCGGATACGGCGAAGAGACTTTTGTACTTGGCGCTTGGCGCCATGTTCGTGCAGCAGACCTTTGCTTCCATTGGTCGCACCCTGCCGCTTGTGATCGCACCCGCCATTATCGAGGATTTGCACATAGACCCTGCCTTGGTCGGGGTTTATGTCGGCGCCGCGGCGCTGGCTTCGCTGGTGTTTCAGCTTGGCTGCGGCAGTTTCATCATCCGCTATGGCGCGCTGCGCATGAGCCAGGTGGCGCTGGTGTTTCTGGCCGCTGGCATGGCACTCGCCGCCGCAGGGCCGCTGCTGTTTTTCCTGATCTCGGCGATCATCGGCGGCGGCGGTGCCGCGACTTCCACGCCCGCGAGTTCGCATCTGCTTGGGCGTTATTCCCCGCCGAAACAGGCGCCCTTGGTGTTTTCCATCAAGCAAACCGCGGTGCCGGCGGGGCTTTTGTTGGCGGGGCTACTTGGTCCCTGGATGACCGGTTATTGGGGGTGGAGTGGTGCCTTGCTGGTAACCGCCGGCGCCTGCTTTCTGTTTGCGGTTATGCTGGAACCGCTGCGCGGCGAATTTGACGCGGATCGTGTATCTAGCCGCAGCTTTCACTTTTCTGATTTCCGCACCACGCTGACCGCGGTGCTGCGCGCCAAGGATTTGCGCGAATTATCGCTGGCCTGCTTTGCCTTCAACGGCCTGCAAACCGCCTTCACCAGCTATTACGTGCTGTATCTGACGGCGCTGAATTACGATCTGGCGGCGGCGGGGCTGATGTTTGCCATTGCCATGGTGATTGCCGTGCCGATGCGCATTTTCTGGGGCTGGCTGAGCAGTGGACGCGTCGCACCACGCCGCGTCATGGCGGGGCTTTCCCTTGGCATGGCCGCCAGTGCTGCGCTGATGAGCCTTTATGGCGCCGATTGGCATCCGCTGCTGATCGCGGCCATCGCAACGGTGATGAGTGCCACCGCCATGTCCTGGCATGGTGTGTTGCTGTCCGAAGCGGCGCGGCTCGCACCACCTGGCATGCGCGGCGCGGCCACGGGGGGCGTGCTTTCCTTCGGCCAGGTCGGCGCTTTCATTCTGCCCGTGATCTATGCCGCGCAGCTTGCCGTGACGAATAGCCATGGCATGGGCTTTTTGCTTTGCGGTGCGCCGGCTTTGGTGGTGGGGATTGTGCTGTGGCGCGCCTCGGCCCGCGCGGTGTGAAGTTTTACGCGCCGAAACCCCGCCCGGGTACGGAAGCCAGCAGCGCCTGCGTATAGGCATGGCGCGGTGCCTCGAAAACTTGCGCGATGGGGCCGTGTTCCACCACCACGCCATCCTTCATGACCGCGACCAGATCACAAACCTGCGCCGCCACGCGCAGATCATGCGTGATGAAGACAATGGAAAGCCCAAGCCTTTCGCGCAAATCCGCAAGCAGTTTCAAGACCTGCGCCTGCACTGAAACATCAAGCGCCGAGACAGGTTCATCCGCCACCAGTACTTCCGGCTCCAGCGCCAAAGCACGCGCAAGCCCAATACGCTGGCGCTGGCCGCCGGAAAATTCATGCGGGAAGCGTTCAATCGCCGCCGGATCAAGCCCGACCAGGGCGAATAATTCCCGCGCCTTGGCCATGGCGGCATCGCGCGCCATGCCATGAATCATCGGGCCTTGCGCCACAAGCTCACCCGCACGGCGGCGGGGATTGAGCGAGGCATAGGGGTCCTGGAACACCATCTGCACGCGCCGCGCGGCCTGCCGAGCCTCGCGCTTTGACAGATGCAAAAGATCGACGTCATCCAGGCGAATGGCACCACCATCGGCCTGTACTAGCCGCGTGATGCAGCGCGCTAGCGTGGATTTGCCGGAACCTGATTCGCCCACCACGCCAAGCGTGCCGCCCTTGGGCAGCGACAAAGTGACATCGCGGACCGCATGGGTTTCGCGCCGCTTGCGCCCAAACAAGCCGCCGCTGCGATAGGTTTTTTGCACGCCTTCGAGCGTTAGGATGGTTTCGCTGGAAATCGCGCGTGGTGGCGGGGCCTTCAGCGGTGGGACGGCGGCGATCAGCGCCTTGGTGTAATCATGCTGGGGCTGATGCAAAACATCGGCGGCCCTGCCCTGTTCCACCAAAAGCCCATGCTGCATGACGGCAACGCGATCCGCTATTTCCGCCACCACGCCGAAATCATGCGTGATGAACAGCACCGCCGTGCCCTTACGCTGCTGCAAATCTCGGATCAGCGCCAGGATTTGCGCCTGGGTGGTGACATCCAAGGCCGTGGTCGGTTCATCGGCAATCAGCACCAGCGGATCGAGCGCGAGCGCCATCGCAATCATGGCGCGCTGGCGCTGCCCGCCGGATAGCTCATGCGGAAAGGCGCGGGCGGCCTGGGCTGGTTCGGGGATGCGGACCTCGGCCAATAGCGCCAGCACGCGGGCTTCGATTTCACTTGTGCTCAGGCTGGTATGGATGCGGAACATCTCCGCGATTTGATCACCAATGCTGCGCAGTGGGTTTAGCGCGGTCATGGGTTCCTGGAATACCATGGCGATGCGCGCTCCGCGCAGCGCGCGCATCGCGGCCTCATCCACCTGCGTCAGGTCACGCCCTTCAAACAGGATGCTGCCGCCCGCGATACGTACATTGCCGGGCAGTAGGCGCATGATGGCACTCGCCATCATGGATTTGCCGGAGCCGCTTTCGCCGACCACACACAGGATTTCTCCGGCGTTGAGATCAAGCGATACCTGACGCAGCGCCTCAGGCCGATCCGCCCCGCGCGGCAGGGCGACGGTCAGGCCTTGGAGGGAAAGCACCGCGCTCATCTGCCCTTGAGCCTTGGATTGAGCGCATCATTCAAGCCCTGCCCAACAAGGGAGACAGCCAGCACCGTCAGCAAAATGGCAATGCCCGGAATGGCCGAAACATACCATTGTACGCGGAGTACATCGCGCCCAAGCCCAATCAGATTGCCCCAGGAAGCGACATTGGGATCGGACAGCCTGAGGAACGCCAAGGCGCTTTCGAGCAATATCGCGACCGCCATGACAACACTGGCATAGACAATCACCGGCGGCAGCGCATTGGGCAGAATTTCGCGAAAAATGATGCGCCCATCGCCCATGCCAAGCCCGCGACAGGCTTGCACGAATTCGCGGTTGCGCAGCGTGAGAAATTCGGCGCGCGTCAGCCGCGCCGTGGCGGGCCAGGAAACCACGCCAATCGCCACCACAACGGTTATGAGTTCCGATCCGAAGATGGAAACCAGCACCAGCAAAAGCAGGAAATTCGGCAGCGTCTGAAAGGCCTCGGTCAGGCGCATCAGCACATCATCAACCACACCGCCATAATAACCAGCTAGCGCACCGATCACGATGCCAATGGCAACGGCGATGGAGGTCGCAACCAACCCAATCAGCAGCGAAACCCGCGCGCCATGAAAGATTTGCGCCGCAATATCGCGCCCGGAATTATCCGTGCCCAAGGGAAAGCGCGGATTGGCGCCTGGCCATTGCAAGGGCCGCCCGGCCAGGGAAAGCGGGTCTCGTGGGAAGAACCAATCCGCCGTCAGCGCCATGGCGATGATGGCAATCAGCAGTAAAAGCCCAAGGCCCGCCGCGGGATTGCGCAAATAGGCCAGCGCAAAACGTTTAAGCGCAGCCATCAGGGCGCGCCCCCGGTGCCGATGCGCGGATCAAGCCGCGCATAAAGCAAATCCACCAGGAAATTCACGAAAATCACCAGCATGGCGGAGATGAACACAATCCCAAGCAGCGTATTCAAATCCCGCTGCACCACCGCTTCATAGGCAAGCCGCCCAAGCCCCGGCAGGGAAAACACGCTTTCCACCACCACGGAACCGCCCAGCATGGTGCCGGCCTGCAAGCCAATCAGCGTCACCATGGGCAGCATGGCATTGCGCAGCACGTGGCGTACCATCACGCGCGTTTCATCCAGCCCCTTGGCACGCGCGGTGCGCACGAAATCCAGCGTTAGCACTTCCAGCATGGAAGCGCGCATAATGCGAAGATAGATGGCGAGGAAGATCAGCCCAAGTGTGAGTGTGGGCAGCACGAGATGTGCGGCAATATCGCGCAACCGCGCAAAGCCCGTCAGCCCCGCGGCTACATCCTCAAACCCGCCGGCGGGCAGCCATTGCAGATGGACCGAGAAAAACACAATCGCCATCAGCCCAAACCAGAAGGAAGGTGTGGCGTAGAAAAGCAGCCCAAGGGTGGAAATCACCGTATCGGGCCAGCCATTCACGCGCTTGGCGGCGATAACGCCCAGCACCAGCCCCACGAAAAACGCGAAGGAAAGTGCGGCGGTCATTAAAGCAAGCGTCGCTGGTAGGCGTTCAAAAATAACGGTGGCTACGGGCTTGCCGTAAATGGCTGAGAAGCCGAGGTCAAAGCGGATCAGTCGCCACAGGTAATTGCCAAGCTGCGCCGGGATGGAAAGATCAAGCCCATAGAAGCGGCGCAGCTCCTCGGCCATGGCCGCGTCGCCGCCGCCACCCATCTGAGCAATCAGCGCATCCACCGTATCGCCTGGTGCCAATTGCAGCAGCAGGAACATGCCGGCCAGGATGATCAGCAGCGTCGGCAAGGACGCTGCCAATCGCCGCGCGGCGAGGCTCAATACCCGCATCAGAAATCAGGCGCGCTTCAGGAAGCGAGCCAGAGATCATGCCAGGAAGAAGAAGCCCAGCGCGGTGTATTGGAATGATTGCGCAGGCGCTTATTGATGACCGAGACAAAGATTTGTTCAATCGGCATCCAAAGCGGCAATTCCGTATTCGCCCGGCGCACGAAATCCGCATAAAGCGCCTTGCGCCGCGCAGGGTCCAATTCCGTTGCGGCGGCGTCAATCAGCCGATCGGTTTCTGCATCCGTCCAGCCCCATTGATTGGTCCAGGGCGCGCCCTTGTTCTGGCCGGAACGATACCAAACCGTAGTGGAAACTGCGGGGTCATTGCGATACTGGTGCCAGCCTGTCGCCAGATCGAAATTCCAGTCATTATAGACGGTGCGCAGGAAACCCGCCGCATCCAAGCGAATGATTTCGACCTTAATGCCAACCTCATTCAGCGATTGCTGGATGAAGGTGGACCAAAGCGCGATATCTTCCCCCCAAGGGGCGGGCGTCAGGCGCAGAGTGAAGCGCACGCCGCCCGCACCACGGCGATGGCCGGCCTCGTCCAGCAGGCGGTTCGCCTGGGCGCGGTTGAAAGGGTATTGCGGCATATTCGCCGGGTAGAAATCGGGCGAGGTGGTGGGAATGGGCCCCGTTCCAGCCTTGGCGAAGGTGCCCAAGAAGTTTTCGATGAAGAAGGGAATATCCAAGGCATGGGCGATGGCGCGGCGGACGCGGATATCGGCCAGGACCGGGTTGCGGAAATTGAATTCCAGCGTATTCGTGCGCGCATTGCCTTCATTGCCGCGCGTGGTCACTTCAAAGCGCGGGTCACGGCCAAGCCGCGTGAAATCTGCGATGGATAGCGCCGAAAACGGGCTGAACAGCAATTGTCCGCTTTCCATCTGCGCGGCGGCGGCGGAACGATCCGTCACCACGCGCCAGACCACGCGGTCCAGATAGGGCAGGTTGTTGCGCCAGTAATTCGGGTTGCGATCCGCGATGATGAATTGTCCACGTTCATATTGCACAAAGCGGAAGGGCCCGGTGCCCATCGGTGCGGTATTGGCCGGATTCTGGCGAATATCCGTGCCTTCATAGACATGCTTCGCCGAAACATAGCCAAGATCAGGCAGCGCGCGCAGCAAAAGGTTCAGCGGCATGGGCCGGCTGTAGCGGAAGATCGCGGTATGCGCGTCTGGCGTGTCCACCGCATCCAGGAACAATTGCAAAGTTGATCCGTAATTCAGGATCTTCTTCCACATCTCCATCGCCGTGAATTGCACATCCGCCGAAGTGAAGGGCTTTCCATCGTGCCAGGTCACACCTTGGCGGAGCTTGAAAGTGATGGTCTTGCCATCCGGCGTCGCTTCCCAGGATTCCGCGAGGCAAGGCGCTGGATTGCCGGCGGCATCCAAATCCACCAGCGGTTCCTGGATTTTGCCACCCACGATGTAAACGCCGGTGGAAGCTTGCAGGCTGGGGTTCAGGATGCGCTGTTCGGTCGGGAAATGCACCGTCATGATGCCGCCACGGCGCGGTTGTTCCTGCGCGAAAGCCGCTTCCGGCGCGACCACATTGGCGGCCAAGGCGGCGGAAGTCAGCAGCAAGGCCCGGCGGTTCATATCCATCGCGATCATCCTTTTTCCGTCATACTGAAGCAGAATTGCGGTTTGCGGGGGCGCCCGTCAATCATTCTGACGGTGCTTGGGGCAATCACCTCCCGATCAGGGCACCCGCAGAAGAATTCATCCCCATGGCCTGGCGCGCGAAGAAATTCTTGAGCCTTGGCATGCGGTCCACCGCGGCAATGCCAAGCCTGCGCGCAATCCGGATCGGCGCGATATCATTGGCGAAAAGCCGTTCCAGCACATGCGTCGCCCCCAGCATCAGCAGGCTATCGGGCCGGCGCTTCGCCTGATACCGCCCGAGCAGTGCGGCACTACCTGGATCTTCGCCGCGCGCCATGGCTTCAATAAGTAGTGTCGCCAGCGCATCTACATCACGAAAGCCAAGATTGAGGCCCTGCCCGGCAATGGGATGAATGCCATGCGCCGCATCCCCAACAAGCGCCATGCGCGTATCCACGTAACGCGCGGCATGCATCGCCGAAAGCGGATAGGACCAGCGCCGGCCGATGGGCTTCACCCAGCCCAAATGCCCACCCATACGGCGCGCGATTTCCCGCCCATAAGCAGCATCATCCATGGCCAAGCAGCGCTCCGCGATCGCGGTCTTATCGGTCCAGACAATGGCGCTGACATGCGGGTGCTCGGGCAAAGCCTGCATGGGTAGTTGGGCGAAAGGGCCGTGGGGCAGGAATTGCTCCAGCGCCAAGTTCCGATGCGGCTTTTCATGCGCGATGGACCCGACAAGGCCCATGCAATGATAATCCAACCGGGAAACCGGAATGCCCGCTTGCGCCCTGAGGGGGCTATTGCGGCCTTCCGCGCCGACCACCAATCGGGCACGGAATTGGGCACCAGTGGAAAGCGTAATGGTCGCGCCATCCGCATCCCGCACCACCTCGGCCTTGGCCGGGGCATGCACAGCCAGGTTGGATAGCTTCGGCAAATGCGCATTGAGCGCGATGCGGAGCGAACGGGCCTCCACCATCCAACCAAAGGGTTCTTCGCCCACCTCCGCATGGTCAAAATGCAGGGAAAAGGGGGAGGGGGGCTCGCCCGGTCTGCCATCGGCTACGCGGATGCCAAGAATGGGGCAGGGGGTCACGGGCAGCCTTTCCCAGACGCCGGCGGCATCCAATAGCCGCTTCGAGGTCAGCGCAATGGCATAGGCGCGCCCATCAAAGGCTGGCATTTCCATCGTTGGCAGAGGGGCAGCATCAATCACCGCGGTGCTGATCCCGGCGCTTGCCAGGCGCGCCGCCAGAGTGGCGCCGACCGGCCCGGCGCCTACCACGCAAACATCTACATCAGGTGAGTCTGTCATGCCCTTAGTCTACCGGGGCAAGCGAGGGCTACCAAGCCTTAAAACACTGCGCATTAAATGCACACAAAATCGGCAAATGCATATTATTGGTGCGATTAAGCCCATCTTATCGCGCGAATGGGGGGCATTTCTGGCCCCTCAGGCTGGCACGGGATTTGGAAACCACTGTGTGACGCGGGGTCGGTTCCCGCCCAGAGAGAGGAACGGAAAGCGCGATGAAACTCGTTATGGCTGTCATCAAGCCCTTCAAGCTCGACGAAGTGCGAGAGGCACTGACCCCGCTTGGCGTGCAGGGTCTGACGGTGACTGAAGTGAAAGGTTTTGGCCGCCAGAAGGGCCAGACCGAAATCTACCGCGGCGCGGAATACCATGTGAGCTTCCTGCCCAAGGTGAAGATCGAAGTGGCCGTGCCCGCTGAGATGGTGGATGCGGTGGTGGAAGCCATTTCAACAACGGCACGCACCGGCAAGATTGGCGATGGCAAGATCTTCGTCATGGATGTGGAACGCGCCTTGCGCATCCGCACCGGCGAGACGGATGAGTCCGCGCTGTGAGCCCGATTTCCAAATCATTGCAAAAGAAGGGACAACCCATGAGGTTCCTCGCGCGCTGCGGTTCCGCCGCAGCTTTTCTTGCCATGGCCGCAGCGCCAGCCTTCGCCGCAGATGAGGCGAAAGTGGATACGGGCGATGCCGCCTGGATGCTGATTAGTACCGCTTTGGTACTGATGATGACGGTGCCGGGTGTGGCGTTGTTCTATGCCGGCATGGTGCGCAAGAAGAATGTGCTGGCCACCATGATGCAGTCTTTCGCCATCTGCGCCCTGGTTTCGGTGCTTTGGATGGTCGCCGGCTATAGTTTGGCCTTTGGTGAGGGTAATGCCTGGATTGGCGATTTTTCGCGTTTCTTCCTGGGCGGTTTGGCTGACAATTGGGACAAGCCCTTTACGCTCGGCTCCGGTGATGCGGCGGTTGCCACCACCATTCCTGAATCCATCTTCCTGACCTTCCAGATGACCTTTGCGATCATTACCGGGGCGCTGATCACGGGCGCGGTTGCGGATCGGATGAAGTTCTCTGCCCTGCTGGTATTTATTGGGCTTTGGACTTTGCTGGTCTACTCGCCGATCGCGCATTGGGTCTGGCATCCGAATGGCTGGATTTTTGAACTCGGCGCGCTGGATTTTGCTGGCGGCACCGTGGTGCATATCAATGCGGGCGTGGCGGGCCTTGTCGCTGCGCTGGTGCTGGGCAAGCGGATTGGCTACGGGACTGAAAATCTATCTCCCTTCAATCTGGGCCTGGCGGTGATCGGGGCTGCGCTACTCTGGGTGGGCTGGTTTGGCTTCAATGCCGGCTCTGCCTTGGGTTCGTCAGGCGGTCGTGCGGGCATGGCGATGCTGGTCACGCAAATCGGCGCGGCGGCGGCGGTTCTTTCCTGGACGCTCGCGGAATGGATCGGCAAGGGTAAGCCTTCGGTGCTGGGTGCTATTTCTGGCGCGGTGGCAGGGTTGGTGGCGATTACGCCTGCCGCTGGCTTCGTGCTGCCGGGTAGCGCGCTGATCATCGGCTTGGTTGCCGGTGTGGCAGGCTATTGGGGGGCAACGATCCTCAAGCACGCGCTGAAATACGATGACAGCCTGGATGCTTTCGGCGTGCATGGGATTTGCGGCATTGTTGGCGCGCTGATGGTGGGCTTCCTGGCCTATGGGCCTTTGTCTGCAACCACAGCGGTGCCGGAAGGGCTCTCCGGCGGGATGGATCAGTTCATCAAGCAGATGATCGCGGTTGCCGCCACCATGGCCTATACGGCGATTGCTACCTGGATCCTGCTCAAGATCACCGATGTCATTGTGGGACTGCGGGTGACTGAGGAAGAAGAGCGCGAAGGGCTTGATGTCGCCCTCCATGGCGAACGCATCGGCTGAAGTTTTGCCTTCAAACAAGAACCGCGCGGGGCAACCCCGCGCGGTTTTTTGTGACCAATAAGCTGATCCGCTACGGCGGATCACGCCCTTTCAATCAGTTCAATCTTGTAGCCGTCCGGGTCTTCGATAAAGGCGATCACGGTGGTGCCGAATTTCACCGGACCCGGTTCGCGCGTGATCTTCACGCCCGCGGCGCGCAGCGTATCGCAGGTGGCGGTTACATTCGGCACACCGACCGCGAGATGCCCAAAAGCAGTGCCGAGTTCGTATTTCTCTACACCGTAATTATAGGTAAGTTCGATCACGCCAGCGCCAGTTTCCTCTCCGGCATAGCCCACAAAAACCAGCGTATATTTGCCATCCGGCACATCGCGCCGGCGCAATTCCTTCATGCCGAGCAGCTTGGTATAAAAATCAACGCTGCGTTCCAGATTGCCCACGCGGAGCATGGTATGCAGAAAGCGCCCTTGGCTCATGTTTGTTCTCCTTTGTTGTAGTCAGCGGGATCGAAAGCCAGCAGGAAAATCCCAGCCGCTTCCGCCGCCGCGATCGTGGTTTCGCGTTCCAATAGAATGGTCCCCCCCGCCTGAAAGGCCAAGCCACGAAGCCCGGCAGCGCGCGCGTTCTCAACGGTTTTTGGGCCAATGGTGGGCAAATCGGCTAGATGGGATTGTGCGGGTTTTGGTGTTTTCACCAGTATGGGGGCGGGGCCTTCGCGCTTCAAAGCGCCCGCGCGCAGGATCAGCGCATCCGTGCCTTCAATGGCTTCGACGCCTAGCACCAAGCCTTGCTGCACCACTACCGATTGCCCGACATCCACCGCGCCCAGCGCATGGCACACAGCAATGCCGCGCGCGATATCGGTGCGTGCAATGTCATCCGGCATGGGGCCACCGAGCAGCGCCGCCTGAGGCAATAGCCCGGCAAGCAGGGCTTGCGCGCCCACCACTTCAAACCCTTCTTCGGCCAAAACCTTCATCACGGCGCGCAGGATGGAATCATCGCCATTGAAGGCCGCACGGCCAATGCGCCCAATCAACTTCATCGAAGCCGCATCGGGCCTTAGTGACAGCAAAGAAGGTCGCGTCACATTGCCCGCCAGCACAATTTCCCGCACGCCGTTCTGCCTCAGCCAAGACAGCATTTGCGCGGCCAAGCCCCAGCGCAAGGTCAAATGGGATTGCCCGACATAGGCAGCGGGATCGCCATGGCCTTCCAGCACTACCACATGCACGGGACGCCCCATGGCGGACGCCGCCTGCATCACCCGAAGCGGCAGGGTGCCCCCGCCCGCGACTACGCCGAGGGGTTCTGCCATAAGCGGCCTCAGCCCCTAAGCGCGCAGCAGCCGAGGGTTCTCATTCCGCTTCATCATCCATATCATCGCCCCCGCGTCCCGCCTTGCAGAGCCCGCGGCGAGAAGTATTGCGGATGAAATGCAGCACTTCCTGCACATTTTTGTCATCCGCAAAGCGGCGTTCGGCTTCTTCAAGCCTTTCATTGAAAACGCCCGGTTCACGGAAAATCAAGCGAAAGGCGCCGCGCAGCGCGTGGATTTCCGGGCGCGAAAAGCCGCGTCGCTTCAGTCCGATCAGGTTAAGCCCAATCAACCGTGCGCGATTACCCATGGCGGAACCATAGGGGATGACATCCGCCTCAATCCCGCTCATGCCGCCAATCACTGCTTGGCGGCCGATGCGCACGAATTGATGAATGGCTGTGCCGCCACCGACAAAAACTGTATCGGCGATTTCTACATGCCCGCCCAGCATGACGTTATTGGCCAGGATCACACGATCCGCCAAATGGCAATCATGCGCGACATGCGCGACCGCCATGATCAGGCAATCTGCGCCAACGCGCGTCACACCATCGCCACCGACACTGCCGCGATGGATGGTGGCGTGTTCACGAATTTGCGTGCGCGCGCCGATCTCACAGCGCGTTGGTTCATTCTTGTACTTCAAATCCTGCGGCGCCATGCCGATGGTGGCGAAGGGAAATACCTTCACCCCGGCACCAAGGCGCGTATGCCCATCCACTACCACATGGGCGATGAGTTCCACGCCATCTTCCAGCACCACATCGGGGCCAATGACGCAGCCAGGGCCAATCTTGCAACCCGCGCCGATCTTTGCAGAAGGCGACACTGCGGCGGTCGCGTGAATTTCGGTCATGCTCAGCGGTCCAGGATCATGGCGGCATAGGTCGCCTCTGCCACCACCTTGCCATCCACCTTGGCCTCGGCGGAGAATTTCCAGATATTGCCGCGTTGGCGTTCCTTTTTGACATGCACGCGCATCTGATCGCCGGGCACCACAGGCTTGCGGAATTTCGCATTATCAATGGTCATGAAATAAACCAGTTTGCCAGCCGAATCAGGCCCCAAGGTTTCCACCACCAGCACCGCTGCCGTTTGTGCCATGCATTCAATGATCAGCACGCCGGGCATCACCGGCATGGTGGGGAAATGGCCCTGGAAGAAATTCTCGTTGATGGTGACGTTCTTGATGCCGATGCAGCTTTCATCTTTCACCAGATCCACCACCCGATCCACCAAAAGGAAAGGATAGCGATGCGGGATCGCATGCATAATCTTGGCGATATCAATAACGCCAATATCAGTGGGTGTGGTGTTTTCCTCAGACATGTTCTTCAGCCCGCTTTTTCATTTCCCTTTGTCGCCGCCATCCGACGCAGGCGCGCGAATGCGCGCAAGGTTTCCTTTGCCGGCCAGGCCGGGCTGCCCACAACATCGGTCCCGGCGGGGACATCATTCATGACCCCCGCCTGCGCGCCCACGCGCGCCTTTGCACCGATGCTGAGATGCCCCGCTACACCCGCCTGACCCGCAATTACGGCATAATCGCCAATATTGGCGGACCCTGAAATACCCACCTGGGCGACAATCACGGCGCCGCGTCCAATGGTCACATTGTGGCCGATCTGCACCAGATTATCTATCCGCGCGCCGGGTCCGATCACCGTATCGCCACCCGCGCCGCGATCAATGCAGCTACCGGCGCCGATCTCCGCCCCGTCGCCAATAATCACCCGGCCAAGTTGGGGCATCGTAACATGCTTGCCCTCAGCGGTGGTGATGAAACCGAAGCCTTCATTGCCGATGCGTGCGCCCGGATGCAGCACAACATGATCCCCGGCTAGGCAATATTCCATATTGGCGTGGGCATGAATGCGCCCATGCGCGCCAAGCTTGCAGCCCGCACCGATGGAGACGTGGTTTTCGAGAATACAGCCCGCGCCAATTTCGGCCCCCGCGCCGATGAAAACAAAGGCACCGATTTCACAGTCCTGGCCGATGATCGCATCCGCGGCGATCACCGCGCTTGGGTGGATGCCGGGCTTTGGCTGTCGCGCTGGGTGGAACAGACCAGCAATGCGAATGAAACCCGCCTGCGGTGCCGCCGCTTCCAGCACCACACAGCCCGGCGGTGCCTGAGCTACGAAAGCTGGCTCAATCACTACTGCGCCGGCCTTGCTGGATTTCAATGCAGGTAGATTGCGTCGGCCTTCCATGAAGGCAACATCATCCGCCCCAGCGAGATGCAGCGGCGCCACGCCTGCAAAAAGCCGCCCATCATCCGCTGCAGAAGCAAGGCCCAAGGCAGCGCGAAGCGTGCCGAGCGAAACCGGCCCGGCGGAGGGATGGAAACGGCTATCCGCACCCAAAACGATTAGTTCCGCCGTGGGGCTGCGGGTGCCGGCGCGGGTGTGCCGGCCGGGCGGGGCGGAGGTGCCGCTGACGGGTCAGGTGGCAGATTGACGCTGCTGATCATACGATTGAGTTGCACTGCCACTTCTTCCGTCATGTCAAAGGGCGGTTCATTGAAAATCACCAGCGGCCTTGGCAGCACAATATTGATGTTGCGGCTGGCAGCAACCTGGCGGATGACGATCGCGAGAGCCTGCTCAATCTCACGCAGCGCCTGCTGGGCCAATTGTTCCAGATCTCGCGCGCGATCACGGAAAATGCGCTGACCATCGGTGATCTGGTCCTGCAGCGCACGTTCGCGTGTGCGCAATTGGTCAGGAGACAGCGCGCCCCTTTCATTACCAAGGCGCTGCTGTTCATCCCGCCAGCGCTGCTGCTCGTTTTGAACATCCTCATTCAACTTGGCGCGGCGGCGTTCAATTTCCTGGCGCACCTGACTGAAAGCAGTGGAGACCCGTTGAATTTCAGGCACATCAACCACGCCGATCACGGCGGTGGGCGGTGGCGTACCTGGTGGAAGCTGAGCAGGGGCTGGCGCGGGCTGGGCGGGCCGCTGCGGTGCGGGTTGCGCTGGGCGTTGACCCTGCTGCTGCGCTTGTCCCTGGGGTTGGCCAGGGACAAACCAGCCCGGCTGGTTCTGCGCCGACGCCATGATGGGAAAGGCCAGTAGCGCGGCAAGGACAAGGCGATTCATGGGGCAATCATCCAGTGTTAGAAGCGTGTACCGAAGCCAAGGCGAAACAGCTGATCCTTGTCATAATCCTGCTTTATGACCGGCTTGCCGAAGTCGATATTGATAAGCCCGATCGGGCTACGCCAGGAAAAGCCAACACCCACACTCACACGCGGATCGGCATCATCAACCGGCCTCGCACCAGGATAAAGCGACTGATTGTAGTAGCTGCTTGGAATACCGTGAAGTGAACCTACGTCCACGAAGGCGCGACCCAAAAGGCCAATCTCATTTGGCAAGGGGAGTGGAAAGCGCATTTCAGCGGAGGAGGTCCACAAGATTTGCCCGCCCAGAGAATCCCCAGTTGCCAGATCTCGCGGCCCAGCGCCGCCCAAATAGAAGCCACGCAGGTTTTCGCCGCCCAAGAAGAAGCGGTCTACGATACGGTCATCCTTATCGCCGAGCGGCGTTAGAATACCGCCGCCTGCCGCCAGCACCAGCACAAAATCCGGATCATTCAGCCAGCGTTCGAAGGGGATATAATACTGTGCATCCGCACGGCTCCGGAAGTAATTCACATCGCCGCCAATGCCCGCGTAATCACCACCAACCCGCACAACATAGCCCGACCGCGGTTCAATGCGGCTATCGCGCATATCATAGGTTACGGTGGTGGAGACCTGCGAGAGCAAGGTCCGCCCGGCCTGCTCCTGAATGAAGCGGGATGCGTAGGAGTTGATATCGTAAATATCGCGGTCAATCAGGGCGTAAGACCAGTTCTGCCGCAGTCGGTCATTGATCTCATAGCCTGTGCGCAGCGCAAAGCCTGCACGCCGTTCACGATACCCAGTAATATAACGCAGGTCACGATTGATCAGGAAGGCATCCGCGCCAGCGGCCAAGTTACGATCGAGAAATTGCGGGTCAGTAACCGAAAGATCAAGCTGGCTGCGCTTTTGGGCGAGCACCCCACCAATACGCGCATCCAGTCCCATCCCCAGAAGGTTGCGCTCACGCACGCCAGCATCAAGCAGAAAGCCGGCGTCCGTAGAATACCCGCCACCCAGGGTGAATTCACCAGTTGCGCGCTCCACCACCGTTGTATTCAGGTTAACCCGCTCAGGCCCGGAGCCTGGTTGATTGGTAATCTGCACATCAGAAAAATAACCAAGCGCACGAATGCGATCCCGCGACCGCCGGATTTGCCTGGCATTCATCGGATCGCCCTCAGCGAGCCGGAACTCTCTGCGTATCACGCGATCCTCTGTGCGCGTATTACCCGAAATATCGATCCGTTCGACAAAAGCGCGCGCGCTTTCGCGCACGATATACATGAGATCAATGGTGGCGGTTTCAGGATTACGTGTAACCCGGGCCTGCACTTCAATGAAGGCTTCACCACGCCCCTGCAGCGCATCGGCAAGGGCTGTGCTGCCGCGTTCTACCGCGTCACCATCATACCATTCGCCGTCAGTGATTTCGACTTCTGGTCGCAAGCCAGTGACGGGCACGCGTGGAATTTCGCTTGAAACTTCAACTTTGCCGACGCGGTATCGCCTGCCTTCATCAATCGTATAGGTCACGAAAAACGCACTACGATCAGGTGTCAATTCCCCGGCAGCGCCGGTAACCTGTATGTCGGCATAGCCTTGCCGCAGATAAAAGCGGCGCAGCAATTCACGGTCATAAGTCAGGCGTTCGGGATCATAGATATCGCTGGAAGACAGCAGCCGGAACCAAGCCTGTTCCTGGGTGGAGACAACATCCTTGAGCCGAGATTCAGAAAAGGCATTATTCCCCACGAAAGTGACGCGCGCCACCAAGGCTGGGTCGCCTTCTACGATTTCAAAAACCAGATCAACGCGGTTCTGATCAAGCTCCACGATCTTGGGTTCAACCGTGGCCAGGAAGCGCCCGCGCCGCGCATAAAGTTCCAATATGCGCTGCCGATCAGTCTGCACCGCTGCGGGAGTGAAAACACCGCGCGGTTGGGTCAGGACAACGCTTCGCAGGATATCGCTGGAAACGCGCCGATTGCCTTCAAAAGCGACCCGATTGATGAGTGGGTTCTCAACCACCTGCACAATCACGCGTGCACCTTCGGTCCGAATGGTCACATCCCGGAACAGCCCCGTGGCAAAAAGCGCGCGCAGGCTACGATCAATGCGGTCCTGTTCAGCTACATCGCCCCGCTGAACAAGCATGTAGCTGCGCACCGTATCGGGATCTATGCGCTGGGTGCCTTGCACCTCAATTGCGGTAATACGCCCGCTCCCGCGGGCGGCTTCCTGGGCAGTTGCCGGGAAGGCCAGGGCCAGAAAGACGAAAAGGGCAAGAAGAGCGCGTAACTGCTTCACGGACTCGGCATCTCTCTCAAAATCTCGTTTCTACCTAGCCGAGCCGCGCCCCCCTCGCCACCCCCAAACCTTCAGCCAAGCAGCCCACTTACCCAGCGCACCACGCCAAGCTGTGCCAGGTCATTCCAAGTGGCGAAAATCATCAGCCCGATCAGGAGGGCAAAGCCCGCCCGGAAGCCATATTCCCGTGCCTTCAGGGGCAAAGGCCGGCCCCGGATCGCCTCGGCGGCGTAGAACAGCAAATGCCCGCCATCCAGCACCGGGATTGGGAAAAGATTAATCAATGCCAGATTGACGGAAAGGAGGGCGGCAAAGGTAATGAAGGCTGAAAGCCCCATATTCGCCACTTGGCCCGACATTTGCGCGATGCGCAGTGGTCCGCCCAGATCCTCGGCTCCCCGGCTGCCGGAGATCATTTGCCAAACGCCAACCAGGGTTTGCCAGGTGATGTCCAGCGTATGCGTCACGCCAGCCCAAACCGCGCTGAAGGGGTCAAGCTTCTCAAAAATCGGTAGTCCTGCGGTGATGCCGAGCATGCCAAGCCCATCAGAGGGCCGAGGCAGCGGGGTTGCCATGACTTTGATTTGCGAATCACCCCGCGCCACCAGCACTTCAATGGCCTGGCCGGCGCGCGCCTGGACATAGCGTTGCAGCGCCTCAAACCGCTCCACTGGCTGGCCATCCAGGGCGATGATCCGATCCCCGGGCGCGAGGCCTGCGCGGGCGGCGGCGGAACCCTCCACCACATTGCCCACACTCGGCACTGGCGATGGCTGGCCGACCACCACAAAAAGCGCGGCGAAAAGCAGTACGGCCAGCGCAAAATTGAAGAAGGGCCCAGCGGCCACCACAATGGCGCGGTCGCCCACGGATTTCTCATGGAAGGTCTCGCCTGGGCGGAAGGCGGCCGCTTGCTCCGGCGCGGCTTCGCCTAAATCTTCCATGCCATGCATTTTCACATAGCCGCCAAGTGGCAGCCAGCCGATCCGCCATTCGCAGCTGCGCTTGTCGGTCCACGAATAAATGGCGCGGCCAAAGCCTATGGAAAAGCGTTCCACATGCACGCCGCGCCAGCGCGCCGCCAAATAATGGCCAAGCTCATGGATGAAAATCAGCACCCCGAGCACCACCAGGAAGGAGACGATGCTGCGGAAGGGTTCAGGCAAAAAATCCAAGAGCAGGCTCCTTAAGGCGGCAGATCAAACAAGCGCCGCACGGCTTTCGGCAATCAGCCCCGCCTGGGACCGCGCCGCCGCGTCATGCGCCAAAATGGCGGGCAAATCCGCAGCCTCGGGAGCGCCGAGGCGAGAGAGCGTTTCTTCCACCACTGTCGCGATATCGAGAAAGCGCAGCCGTTTTTCAAGGAAGAGCCCGACCGCGATCTCATTTGCCGCGTTGAGGATGGTGGGCGCCCCGCCGCCGGCGCGCAAGGCGTCTCGCGCCAGGCGCAGCGCCGGAAAGCGCACCGGATCGGGGGCGAAGAATTCCAGCTTGCCAAGCGCAATCAAATCAAGCGGCGGCACGGCAGCGGCCATGCGCGCGGGCCAGGCCAGGGCATGAGCGATGGGGGTGCGCATATCGGGGGTGCCAAGCTGCGCCAAAACCGAGCCATCCGTGTATTGCACCAGGCCATGCACGGTGGATTGCGGATGCACCAGTACATCAATCCGAGATTCCGGCACGGGGAACAGCCGCGCGGCTTCGATTAACTCCAGCCCCTTATTGAACATGGTGGCCGAATCAACGCTGATCTTGGCCCCCATGGACCAAACCGGGTGGCGCACCGCCACTTCCGGTGTGACTGCCGCCATTTCCTGCATGCTCATGTTGCGGCAGGGCCCGCCCGAGGCGGTCAGGATAATCTTGGCGATGGCGCTGGGGTCGCGCGTATCAAGCGCCTGGAAAATGGCATTGTGTTCGCTATCCACCGGCAGGATGGTCGCCCCGCCGGTGCGCGCCATGGCCAGAACTGGCTCTGCCGCGCAAACCAGGGTTTCCTTATTAGCGATGGCAAGCACGCCGCCCCTGGCGAGGGCGGCCATGGTCGCGGGCAGCCCTGCCGCGCCCACAATGGCGGCCATGGTCCAATCAGCGGGCAGGCTTGCGGCGGCGATCACGGCCTCAGGCCCCGCTGCCACTTGGGTATCCGTGCCGGCCAGGGCTTCCTTGAGCTTGGCGTATTGCGCCGGATCGGCCAGCACCGCGTGGCGTGCGCGCAAGCGGCGCGCCTGGGCGGCCAGGCCCTGCCAGTCACGCCCGGCAACCAGCGCCACAATATCGAATTCCCCTTCCGCTGCCGCATCCAGCAGGGCCACCGTGCTTTTGCCAACCGAACCCGTGCTGCCCAGCACGGTAATGCGGCGTGGCCGGCCCGCGTTCAATGCCATAGCGGCGCGCCCCTACCGGCGAGCAGCGCAAAGGCGGTGGCCAGCGGGGCTGCGGCCATCACGCCATCCAAACGGTCAAACACGCCCCCATGGCCGGGAATGAGCGACGAGCTATCCTTCACCCCGAACCGGCGTTTGATGGCGCTTTCCAAAAGATCACCTGCCTGTGACATCAGCCCCAGCATGGCCGCGATTGCGGCTGCGCGTGAAGCCCCCCCTGGCATTAACAGGGCTGCCGCCCCCGCGCCGACTAGGATCGCCGCCAAAAGCCCCCCGGCCGCGCCGGACCAAGTCTTGCCGGGCGATATGGCAGGGGCGAGCTTCGGCCCACCCAAGGCGCGTCCAGCCAGATAAGCCCCGGTATCAGAAGCCCAGACAATCAGCACCATGAACAGCGTATTGAGCAGCCCGGCGAAATCCTCGCCCCGCAGCAGAACCAAGGAAAATCCGGTAAGTCCAATGTAAAACAGCCCCGCCGCCGGCCAAATATCGCCGTGGCGTCGCAGTAGAAACAGGATCACCGTCCCCGCCGCTAAAAGGCCGAGTGCGCCAAGCGGTGGCCCAAAGGCCGCGAGCAGCATGACACCAAGGCTTACTGCCGGCATCAGCATGCCAGGCCAGCGCCAGATGGAAATCTGACAGAAACGGGCCCATTCCCAGGAGAGCAGCACCACCGCCACCCCCACAAGCACATCCCAAACCAGCCCGCCGGACCAGATGCCAAAAACGGCGATAGGGATCAGCACCGCAGCGGATGCGCCGCGCAGCCCTAAATCACGCCAGGGGCGCGGCGCGGCGCCGCTCCCCGGTTGCTGAGATTCTTTGGTTTCGGTCACTTCAACTGCGCAGCCCATAGCGGCGTTCGCGCCGATGAAACTCCGCCACCGCGCCGCGCAAATCCTCGGCCGAGAAATCTGGCCAAAGCACATCCATAAAGACGAACTCCGCGTAAGCCGCCTGCCAGAGCAGGAAATTGGACAGCCTCTGTTCGCCCGATGTGCGGATGATCAGATCAGGATCGGGCATGCCCGCCGTTTGCAGACAGCCACCAAATTGCGCTTCGCTCAGCGCTTCCGGGTCCAGCGTGCCGGCCTTGGCGGCGCGGGCAATGGCCTTGGTGGCGGCAAGGATCTCGTCCCGCGCACCATAAGATAGCGCCATCACCAGATTGAGTCTGGTGCCGCCTGCGGTGGCTTTCTCGGCGTCTGCCACCATGCGCGACAATTCTTCGCCGAAACGGCTGTGATCGCCAATCACGTGGAGTTTCACGCCATCTCGCACCAGCCCGGCCACTTCATTGCGCAAATACAGGCGCAATAGCCCCGACAGCGCCGAGACCTCCTCGATCGGTCGGCGCCAATTCTCGCTGGAAAAGGCAAAAAGCGTCAGCCAGCCAATGCCCGCATCGGCTGCCGCCTGCACAGCACGACGCGCGGCTTCGGCCCCCGCGCGATGGCCAAGCGCCACGGGCATGCCGCGCGCCTCTGCCCAACGGCGATTGCCATCCATAATGATCGCGACATGGGCGGGTGGTGGCTGTGGCGCGCCGGGGGCGGGCAGGGGTTCGGTTGCCGCGCTCATGCGCTGCTTCCTTCCGCGCGATCAGGCCCCAGCCGGTTCCGCAAGCGCCATTCCCTCCAATATGCCGGATGATCCTCAGACCGTCCGGATATCCTTATCCTTGTCCACCAGGGCCGCGTCTATCTGCTTGACGAATTGGTCGGTGAGCTTTTGCACGTCTTCCTCGGCGCGCTTCACCTCATCCTCACCTAATTCGGATTTCTTGCCGGCGGCCTTGATCTGTTCCATGCCATCGCGGCGCACACCACGCACGGCAACGCGCGCCTGTTCGGCGTAGCGCGCAGCGGCCTTGGCCAATTCATTGCGGCGTTCGGTGGTGAGCGGCGGCAGTGGCACGCGAATGACCTGGCCTTCCGCCTGCGGATTGAGCCCCAGATTGGCTTCCCGAATGGCGCTTTCCACCGCCTTAGTCATGCCCTTGTCCCAGACCTGCACGGCAAGTAAACCGGGGCCGGCGACCGAGATATTGGCCACCTGATTGAGCGGCGTGACACTGCCATAGGCTTCCACGCGCACCGGCTCCAACAGCGCCGGGCTGGCGCGGCCTGTGCGCAAGCCAGAAAATTCCTTTTTCAAGGTTTCCATCGCGCCTTCCATCCGGCGCGTCAGATCCTGTTTCAGGGCCGTTACATCAGTCGGCATGTTGCCCTTCCCCCTGGGTTATGGCGCTTGTTCCACCACGGTAGTGAATTTGCCTTCACCCTTCATGACGGCGGTGAAGGCACCTGGTTCATGGATATTGAAGACAATGATGGGCAGCTTGTTTTCGCGCGCAAGGCTGATCGCCGCCGCATCCATCACCGCCAGATCGCGCGCCAGCATATCAAGATAGGTGAGAGTCTTATAGCGTTCCGCATCGGGCTTCTTGCGCGGATCGGCGGAATAGACGCCATCCACCTGCGTGCCCTTGAACAGCGCATCGCAGGACATTTCGGCCGCGCGCAAAGCCGCCGCGGTATCAGTGGTGAAGAAGGGGTTGCCCGTGCCGGCGGCGAAAATTACCACGCGGCCCTTTTCCATATGCCGTTCAGCGCGGCGACGGATGAAGGGCTCACAGAGGCTCGCCATCGGGATCGCGCTTTGCACGCGCGTCTGCACGCCGATCTTCTCAAGCGCATTCTGCATGGCAAGCGCATTCATGACGGTCGCCAGCATGCCGATGCTATCGGCCTGTGCGCGGTCCATGCCTGATGCCGCACCGGAAATGCCACGGAAGATATTGCCCCCGCCAATGACAAGGCAGACTTGAACGCCCAGATCCACCACGCCCCGAATATCTTCGGCGATGTGCCGGCAGGTGGCATTATCCAGGCCATAATCCCGATCCCCCATCAGGGCCTCACCAGAGACCTTGAGCATGACGCGCTTATAGGCCGGGTTTTGGCTCATGGGGGCTTGGTCTCGACTCGGGTTCGGGTTGCGGGCGCCACCATAAAGACATGCCCGCAAAGGCGGCAATAAGGAAGCGGGGTGGCCGCATAGGCCACCCCGCCCGGTAGTCAGATTAGGCCTTGCCGGCTGCAGCGGCCACTTCGGCGGCGAAGTCGCCCTGCTGCTTGTCAATGCCTTCGCCCAGATGGAAGCGGGCAAAGCCAGCAAGCTTCACGCCCGCCTTCTTCACCACTTCCTTCACGCGGCTTTCGCCATCATGCACCCAAACCTGTTCCAGCAGCACCACTTCTTCGTAGTATTTGCGGATGCGGCCTTCGACCATCTTTTCGATGATCGCCTCAGGCTTGCCGGAAGCGCGGGCCTGATCAGCCAGCACATCACGTTCCCGCGCCAGCGCGGAAGGATCAACGGCGGAGACATCCACCGCTTCCGGGCGTGCCGCAGCCACATGCATGCCAATCTGCCGGCCCAGAGTTTCCATCACGGATTGTTCGGAAGCACCTTCAAGGGCCACCAGCACGCCAATCTTGCCAAGGCCGGGTTTCACGGCGGAGTGCATGTAGGTCGCCACCGTGCCTTCCGCGACGCGGAAGCATTTGGCGCGACGGATTGACATATTCTCACCAATAGTCGCGATCAGATGCGTCAATTGATCCGCCACGGTCTTGCGGACAGTGGTTTCTTCAACCAGATCCACCGCGCCCGGCCAGGTGGCGTTCTTCAGCGCTTCGATATCGTCGCCGACGGTCAGCGCCAATTCGGCAACCGTTTCCACGAAATGCTGGAAGGTTTCATTGCGCGCGACGAAATCCGTCTCGGCATTCACTTCCACCATGGCGGCAACGCCAGGGGCCGAGGCAAAGCCCACAAGCCCTTCCGCCGCAACGCGGCCGGATTTCTTGGCAGCTGCCGAAAGCCCCTTCTTGCGCAGCCAATCAATCGCGGCTTCCATATCGCCGCCATTTTCCACCAGCGCCTTTTTGCAATCCATCATGCCCGCGCCGGTGCGTTCGCGCAGGTCGCGCACCATACCCGCTGTAATTTCAGCCATTGGTCATCCCCATTGCTGGATGAGAGAAAGAAAAGGGGTCACCATATGGCGACCCCGAAAGGATTAGGCCTGGGCCGCTGCTTCAGCGCCTTCAACCGGCGCCACGGCTTCGGGCAGCGCTTCTTCCGGCAATTCCTCAACCGCGCCAAGGTCAACGCCGGAAGCCTGCATTTCCGCTGAAATGCCATCCAGCACCGCGCCCGCGATCATATCGCAGTAAAGCGTAATGGCGCGGATCGCGTCATCATTGCCGGGGATCGGGAAGGTCACGCCCGCCGGATCGGCATTGGAATCCACCACCGCGATCACGGGAATGCCAAGCTTATTGGCTTCTTCGATCGCGAGCTTTTCCTTGATGGTGTCGATCACGAAAATGATATCGGGCAGGCCGCCCATTTCCTTGATGCCACCCAGCGCGCGATCAAGCTTTTCCTTGTCGCGGGAGAGCATCAGCACTTCTTTCTTGGTGAGACCCGCTGTGTCGCCAGACAGGCGTTCATCCATCTGGCGCAGGCGCTTGATGGAACCAGTGATGGTCTTCCAATTGGTGAGCATGCCGCCAAGCCAGCGGTGGTTCACATAATACTGGCCGCAGCGCACGGCGGCTTCGGCCACGTAATCGGCAGCCGCCTTCTTGGTGCCAACAAACAGCACGCGGCCACCGCCGGCCACCGTATCACGTACGGCACGCAGCGCGCGGTCCATCATCGGCACGGTCTGCTGCAGATCCAGGATATGCACCTGGTTGCGCACGCCGAAGATGTAGGGCGCCATACGGGGGTTCCAGCGGCGCGTATGGTGGCCAAAATGCACGCCTGCTTCGAGCAAGGCACGCAGAGTAACGTCGGGCATCGCCATCAGCGATCTCCTTCCATGGTGGTCCGGTTGAGCCTCCGCGGCGCCTTCCCCTTTAGGGGACCGGACCCTGCCTGATCAGGAAGGGTGCGCCGCGTGCGGATTACCCCCAGGGACAACCCCCGGAAGCGGCGCTTCAATGGCCGAAATGCAGCCCCAGGGCAAGGGGGGAGGCCTTCATTCCGGCTTGATGCCCGCCCTATCCGCGATGGCCCGGATTTCAGCCCTTTCCCGGCGCAGCCAGGCGCCAAAGCCGGCGGGGTTCTGTTCAGCCTCGGCGACGATCTCGGCGCCGAGTTCCGCCTGCCGGGCGCGATAGGCGGGTTCCTTCAGCCCGGCTTGCACGGCGGCCGAAACCGCCACCACGGCTTCAGGCGGCGCGCTGGCGGCGGTCACAAGCCCGGCCCAGGAACCGCCCGTCAGGTTCAGCCCCTGTTCGATCAGGGTTGGGATTTCAGGCGCAATCGGCATCCGACCAGCCGAGGACATGGCCAGAATGCGCGCCCGCCCCGATTGCCAGAGCGGCAAAATGGTCGAGATTTCCGCCATCACCAGCGGGATATTGCCCGCGATTAGATCGGGCACGGATTGGCTGGAGCCACGATAGGGCACATGGGTCAGGCGAATGCCGGCAGCGGCCATGACCTGTTCAATCAGGAAATGCGTGGCGCTGCCCTGGCCGGAGGAGCCGATACTAAGGTCACCCGGCTTTGCCCGGGCTGCCGCGAGCAAATCGGCCAGATTGCGGAAGGGGCTATCGGCGCGGACGGAAAGCGTGACGGGGCTGCGGCTGATCATGGCAATCGCCGCGAAGTCCTTTTCAAGATCATAGGGCAGGCGGGCTTGCAGCACCGGCGCATTAGTGAGCGGCCCGTTGGAGCCCAGCAGCAGCGTATAGCCATCGGGCGCCGCCTTCGCGACCGCATCGGCGCCGACCACGCCGCCCGCCCCGGCGCGGTTTTCCACAATGACCGGCTGGCGCAGGAGCGGCGCCATACGTTCGCCAATCATGCGCGCCTGAAAATCGGAGGAAGTGCCGGCCGCAAAAGGCACGATGATGCGGATGGGCCGATCAGGGAAGGCCGCGCGGGCTGGGCGCGGCAGCAGGGCAAGGCCGGGCAGGGCAAGCGCGGCGCGGCGGGTGATGGTCATGGGCGCGATCCTCAAATTTTGAGGGAATGCTGCCCGTTTTGCGCCGCGCCGGGAACCCCGTGCTGTTAGCTGCCAACCTTGAGCGTGGAGGTCAGGCCCCGCAGACACGCCAGGATGGAAAGCGGCGTGATCTTGCCGGTGCGGGGGTTTTCCTCGGAAGGCACGTTTTCAATCGTCATGGTCAGTCGCACGGTGGCGGCTTCAACCCGAATGGTGTGGGTGTTCCGGGTCACGCCAGGGTCGGCCCAGATTTCCACCATGGTGCGGTCCGGCCCGATGCCGGCCAAGGCCAAGGCTGCCGCGACATTCACATTGGCGGGGAAGCCCTGCGCTGCATCAAAGGCATTGCCCTTGAAAACACGGGTCGCGCTGGTAATGGCGGCGACATCAATATTGTTTTTCTCAAGATAAGGCGCACCCGCCAGGCCACGCGGGGGCTTCCGGGTTTCGATGGTGACAGATTCCACCTCGCCCTCTGCTGCGGCGCGCACGGCATCAAGGCCGAGCAAAGCGCCGGTCGGGACGATGATGCGCGCGCCGGTGGCCCGCGCCTTTTCCACCAGATGCATGCGCGGCAGCAGCGCACCCACCGAAGACGGCACAAAAATACGCCCGGCTTCGATAGCGGCGGTGGCGATTTCCTCAAACACCGCGGCCGGCGCGGCTTCCACCACAATATCGCAAGCGGCGAGTTCAGCGTTGGAGACAATGCGTGGCGGGTGCTTGAACCCCGCCACATTCGCTTCTGCCTTGGTGCGGTCCCGCGCAGAGGCGGCGGCCAGCTTCAGCCCCGGCACGCCGCGATCCAGCGCGCGGGCCAAATGCAGCCCAATCGCGCCCAAGCCTGCAATGCCAACCGTCAAATCCTGCGCCATGGGAGCCTCCGTTCAATGAGAGGGCCGGGCCATAAGGCAAAATGACGCTTTGGCAAAGCCAGCGCCTATTCCTCCTTGAAGCCGTAATCCGGGATGCCCTGTTCATTGCCGTAATACTTATAGGGCAGGAACTTGCCGGACATGGTGATCTTCACCCGGTCGCCCTTGGGGTTCGCCTGGCGTTCGAAATCGAAATCGAAATCAATGGCGGACATGATGCCATCGCCGAATTCTTCCTCGATCAGCGCCTTCCAGGCGGGGCCATTCACCATCACCATTTCATAGAAGCGATAGATTAGCGGGTCAGTCGGCGGCATCTGCGTGCCACGATAGGGCACTTCATTCAGCATACGCTGTTCAACCTCAGAAAGACCAAACAGCTTGGCGGCCTTGGCGGCAAGCGGCTTCACGAATTTCATCTGCCCAAGCAGTGCGCCGACCACGAGGGTTGGCGACATACCGCCGATTTCCTCGCAGATGTATTTCCAGGTCCAGCCTTTCTCGCGCTTGATATCGAGGATTTTTTCGGTGAGTTGGGCGCGCGTCATCGCGTTTCTCCAGCTTTGGTTTGGGAAAGATCACTCCGCCGCGAGCGGCGGCGGGGAAAGGGCAGGGCTGACTTCCGGCACGGCGCGGGCGGACCAGTCAGCCGGCGGCGCATCGGCCTTGAAGGCACGTGACCGCGCGATCAGGAAATCCAGGATATGATCACGCAGCGCATGATAGCCCGGCATGTGATGCAAATTGGCCCGTGTGCGCGGCTTGGGGAGTGTGTTCAACACGACCTCGGCAATGCGTGCCTCCGGCCCATTGGACATGAGCAGAATGCGGTCAGCGAGCAGGATAGCCTCATCCACATCATGCGTGATCATGAAGCCGGTTTGCGCAGTCTCGCTGACCAGCCGTGCGACCTCATCCTGAAGCGCGCCGCGCGTCAGCGCATCGAGCGCCGAGAAGGGCTCATCCATCAGCAGCATTTTGGGGTTGATGGCGAGCGCGCGGGCAATCCCCACGCGCTGCTTCATACCACCGGAAAGTTCCGCCGGTTTGCGATCCGCGGCGTGGTCAAGG
>Ga0255126_1000160_pt1 | contig 27671 bp, 31 predicted proteins | sample Law_Miss_RepA_8d_FD_188556 | JGI IMG/M metagenome (GOLD analysis project Ga0255126, IMG submission 188556) | Freshwater microbial communities from St. Lawrence River, New York, United States - Law_Miss_RepA_8d | ecosystem: Environmental > Aquatic > Freshwater > River | place: USA: New York... | reverse complement strand
CGGGGGGGGGCAGAGATGGGGTCCATTCACATGCCTTTGACGATGCGAATACCGGCAATGCCCATGCCAAACTGGTAGATGATTTGGGAGATGTCCTTGAGGCGTCGGGTCCAGCTCACGGATTCGGTGTTTTCCTCTACCCAGATGGTGTCCCCCGGCGCGATGCCGCCAGATTCCATTTGCTCGTCCGAGACCAGCGTGCCGTCGGGGCGAATCACGATGGCGGATGTGCTGCGGGCGGTGCTGCGCCGACCCCCTGCCAGCGTGATGTAGTCTTCTGCATCCCTGTTTTTTTGCCACAGGAAGGAGCGCTCTGCCATGACGGCTCCCATGACTTCCACCGTTTCGGGGATGGGGGGCACAAACAGGCTGTCGTTGTTTTCAAGACGAAGCGGCGGCAGTTGCGCTGGCGTGCGCGTTTGGCTGTCGAGCTCCAAAATCATGCGGCCTTCGGGCTTGAGTTTGCGCAAGTTGTCGAGAAACGACTGGACCGCATTTTTTTCTGCCGTGATGGTTTCCGACTCGCCGTTGGCCACGGTTTCACGGCTGCGCTCGATCAGGAATTTGGCGAAGTCACGCTCCATCGCATTGATGGCGTCGTCCATGCGGCGTTGCTGTTGTTGCCTGACCGATTCCCTGAACAGTTGCGTGCCATAAAGATAGCCCAGTCGTGTCAAACCGCCCGCTTTTTCAAACAAGGTGCGCAAGGTGTCGCCCGGCTGCACGGTGTACATGCCCGGGCGCATGACTTCGCCTTCGATTTTGACAAAGCGTGTACGTTGCTCCAGAGGGCCCCTGAAGTCGTTGCGTGAAAAAACGGTGATGGTGTCACCGGGTTGCAAATGCAGGTTGTGTTGCGGGTCTCGATGGAAGACGACTTTGCCCAGCTCAAACGGGATCAAAGTGACCTGCAGCGAAGGGTTGAGCACGCGCTCCACCACGGCGTATTCCCAGTTGATTTCGGGAAATGTGGGCTGGATTTTGATGTTGGCCGGATCGGTCAAAAAAGAAGCGATCTTGTTCTGGCTGTTTTTCTCGATCCAGTAGGTGGGGGATATCAGCGCGTTGACGTCCGGGATGATGTCCGAGACCCGCAGGCCTTGCCGCCAGGCATGGCGCAAAGGCAAAGCGACTTGCCCTTTCAGGGTGACGGCGTTATTGAATTGGGGAGAAATCGGCACGAGCACCACGAGATCACCGTCACGCAGGACGGTTTGCATGGCCTGAGGACCAAAATCGAGTTCCTCCACGATGCGCGTGGCGGTGGGTGTGGTTTGTCCTTGGGGGGTATTTTCGGGCTTGGCGATCCGTTCCAGTTTGATGCGCAAGCCGTCTGCCGTAGAGGTGGTGCCGCCGCTGATTTGCAGCAAGTCGGCCAGCGTCATGCCCGATTTGAATTGGTAAATGGCGGCGTTGCGGATGCTGCCTGCAATGGCCACCTGTCCCTGCATGGGCGGTATGTGGATGACGTCTTCGTTTTGCAGCCGCATGTCCGCACTGCGGTTGCCGTTCAGCAGAAAATCGTACAAGTCCAGTTGGCTGATGCGTTGCTGGCCTCTGCGCAGTTCAATGTTGCGCAGACTGCCATTGGCTGCAGCACCTCCGGTGACGAACAGTGCACTGATCAGGCTGGACAGCGAGTTGACCTGGTAGGTGCCGGGCTTGCGTGCGAAGCCCGTCACATAGAGCCGAATGCTGCGCAAGGTGCCCATGGTGACCGAGAGGTCAAAACTTTTGTAAACGCGTCCCATGGCCTGCTTCAAAACAGGTTGAAGCTCTTTGTAGGTCAGACCCGCCAATGGGATGCTGCCGACTTTGGGAATGAAGACATGGCCTTGCCGGTCGACGGTGACGGCGTACTCCAACTCGATGGAGCCCCATGCCCGCACGATGATGTCATCGCCAGGGCCGATCACAAAGTCCGATGGCACATTGACTTGGTCGCCAATGTTGAACGATGCCTGGGGACTTTGAAACAGGTTGTCGGCAAAGACGGGCAGCGCAACGCCCAGGCTTTGTTGAACCAGGATTTCAAAATCGGACATCTCCTGCTTGGCCGGAATGACCTTTTCTGGCGGGCGCACCTGAGTGGGCGTTTCAACCACGACGCGGGTCGACAAATTGTTCGCGCGCAAGTTGGGGTAAAGGCTGTTGGGTCTTTCCTGGCGCTGAGGGGTCGATTCCTGGGGGGCCTCCGTGGTCGTGGTGGTATTTTGTTGTTTGGGGGTGCCGTAAAGGTCGGTGATGGACGGTGCTTTGTACTCTTGTGCCGTCACGAGCGCGGTGTTCAGCAAAACAAGCCAAACCAGCACAGCGGCTTGCCGCCAGGCGGTCCACGGTGCAGGTGCGCGATTTGGCGTGGGCCGGGATGGACCCTGGCGTTGGGCTGTGCGCGAAAAAGGCCACAACCGGGCGACGGCGGTGCCGCACGAATAAAGGTGTGTAGATTTCTGCTGCATAAAATCAGGCCCATGAATGGGGTGCCAGTTGAATGTGGCGCTGCCGGGCGTGTTGAACGGACGGTGTTTCATGGCGTCACCGTGGCCAGGTCTTGAAGGCGAGAATGGACTGGCTGTGCGGGATGCTGGTGAAGTAGTGGACATGGTCAAATACTTCATCAATGATGGGCATGCCATAGCCCGATTGCGCCATCAGGCCGGGTGTGGGCATCCATCTGGATTCGCGCTCGGATGGGACGAATGGCTCGCCCTGGTAGTGCCATTCCAGCCACAGGCCCTCAGGGTCAACGATCATCAACAAGCGGATGCACGTCAGACTGTGCCGACCATGGCAGGCGTGCACGATCACGTTGCTGGCCATCTCCGACAAGCCCAAGGTCATGTGATGGACCCAGAATTCCAGATCACCGTGTGCGACTTTTGACAGGTCATGCCGGATCGTTTGCTGTGCCCAGTCTCTGATGTTTCTCAGACTGTCCAGATGGGCCTGAAATTCCTGGATGTGCACAGTCCTGAGCTCAGGTGTGCGGGCGGTGTAACGCACCGCCATGCAGGAGCGGTCATCTGCAATGCCTGTTTCGGTGCACTCCTGATGGATCAAATGGTCCACCAGATTTTTCTCTGAGCCGGGCTGGTTCAGGGCTAAAAGTGCAGCCACCTGGCCATAGGCCTCGTGGCTGTACGGCAGACCCCAAGCATCCAGAATACCGTCTGACACGAGCAGCAAGCGGTCGTTTTCCAGCAAGGGCAGTTTGTGGCTGGTGATCGGTTCGTTGCAAATGCCCAAAGGCATCATGCTCCCAGCGATGAAAAGAATGTGGCCATCACAGGCGCGTTGCAGCAAAACATGGGGCGCGCCGCAGTCCACGATTTCGAGCAGGCCTTTGTGCGTGTCAATGTCTGCGATGGTCAATGTCAAAAGGCTGTCACTTTCCCGCAGCATGGGCTCGATCTTGTCTCGCAGGCTGGCCAGCACCAGCGCCGGTTCGGCTTGTGTTTGCAGGGGACGCAATTGAGCGAGGCTGTTTTTGATGCCGGCAGAAACAATGGCCGCGCCCAGTCCTTTGCCCATCACATCGCCACTGACCACGGACAAACCCCGGGGGGTCGCGATGGCATCGAGCAAGTCGCCGCTGGCGCCTTCCTGTGCCTGTGCTGCCCCGTGTATTTGCAAGCCAGGAATGTCTTCCAGGGGAAGGGTGAAGAGCAGGTACTTTTGTGCCAGGGAAGCCAGTTTTTGCTCATGCAACCGCAGCCGCTGCAGTTCTTCGTTTTGCTGCTCCAGGACGGATCGGGCTTCCTTCAGCGCTTGCCGTGTTTGCCGAATGTCCTGCAGTTTTTGCAAGGTACCAAAGAAGGTGGCCTTGAGAAAGGGTTTGATCAGGATTTGATCAACCCCCAAATTGACCGCGCTGGAAAATTCTTCCTGTTTTCCGTGCGCGGTGATCAGCACGCACGAGGCCTGTGGCTGCAGGCTGTGGACGGCTTCGACCAGGTTCAGCCCATCACCCTCGGGCAGCTGGCTGCCCAAATTCAGGTCGACAAAAATGACATCCCACGCCCGCGCTTGCAGGGCCATCATGGCTTCACTGGCGTCGCTCACGGCTTGGCAATGGGCATGCCCGTGGAGCCATGTTTTGACCAAGTGCCGCATGACGGCGTCATCGTCCACCATCAAAACACTCACAGCCGATAGCGGTTCTGTCACTTTGAATTCAAGCCCAATTTAGATATGATGAATTTATTCTTTATTATCCACATTTAAATTAAAAAGATCCTAAATGGGCGCAGAATTGTTACGGCATGAATCGGTCATCTGGATCAATGCCCGGTTTTTGACCCGGCCGATCACGGGCGTGGAACGCGTGGCCCGTGAAGTCATCACGGCCTTGGTGGACCATCATCTGGATGCAAGTGGCCATTGGCACGGTGGGGGGGCACCGGTCCGCTTTGCATTGATTGCACCCGGAACACCGGAGACCGTCATCAACCCCTGGCCGCAGCTGAGCTTGCGACAAGCGGGCCTGTTTCAGGGGCATGCGTGGGAGCAATGGGATTTGCCCCGTTTGACGGCGGGTCAATACCTGCTGAACCTGTGCAACACAGGGCCCATGTTCAAACACCGCCAATGGACCTTTTTGCACGATGCGCAGACGTTTGCCATTCCTCAGAATTTCAGGCCAGGCTTGCGTTATTGGTACCGGCTTTTGTTTTGGTGGACTGCCCGTTTCAGTTCAGGCATCCTGACCAATTCGGATTTTTCTGCTGCCGAGTTGCACCGGTATCTTGGCGCAGGTGGGCAGCGATGGACGGTTGCCCATCTGGGGGCGGACCATGTGGGGCGCATCGTGCCCGACACCAGTCCCCGTCTGCACAGCCTGTTTGATCGGTTGGGCACTTGCCCGTTTGTGCTGGCCGTCTCCAGTGACAACCCCAACAAGAACTTTTCTGCCGTGGTCAAGGCCCTGGACATGATGGGCGAGGCTGCGCCCGTGTGCGTCATTGTGGGAACTCGAAATGACCGTGTGTTTGTGGCAACCCGGCTGGACACGCGACGTGTTCACCATTTGGGCTATGTCAGCGATGCCGAATTGGTGGCGCTGTATCGTCAGGCGAGCGTGATGGTGTACCCCTCGTTTTATGAAGGCTTTGGATTGCCGCCCCTGGAGGCCATGTGGCATGGCTGTCCGGTGGTGGTGTCCAGGACCTCGGCCATGCCGGAAGTCTGTGCTGATGCCGCGCTTTATTGTGATCCGCACGACCCGGCTTCACTGGCGCAAGCCTTGGGCGAACTGCTGAAGGACGAGGGGCTTCGCCTCAAGATGGCCCGTCTGGGTCGAGACAGGGCCAGAACGTTTGTCTGGCAAAAAACCGCAGAGCGCATTTTGCAAGCCATGCGGCAGTCTCTCAGGCGGTGAATCGTGCGGCAGTGGCCAGGTGGCCTTGGTGGGTATGAGGCGCGTGGCGCTGCAGCGCCGCTTGGACTGTCCGCTCAAAGCTCGATTTGAAAGCCGCCACGGAAAATGACTGTGCGTGCGCACAAATCTTCACGGCGTCGAGTTGGTCCGCGATGGTTTCAAATTGCAAAACGGCCTCGATCAGGCTTTGGGCGGTTTGTTCATGGAAGAACAAACCTGTGGGCGCTTGGCTGTCCGACGCGTGCGCTGTCCAGGGCATCACGGTTTCCAGGGCCCCGCCGCGGCCGTAAGCAATGACCGGTGTACCGCACGCCTGCGCTTCGACCGGCACGATGCCAAAGTCTTCTTCCGAGGGAAAAATGAAGGCTCTTGCTTTGCTCAAATGATCGCGGACTTGGTCAGGCGGCAAAAAGCCGGTGAAGGTGCAGTTGGGGCCGGCTTTGGCTTTGATTTTGCCCATTTCCGGGCCATCGCCAATCAGCACGAGCCGTTTGTCCGGCATGTGGGCAAAGGCTTGTGCCACCAGGTCGATGCGTTTGAAAGGCACAAAGCGCCCCGCACACACGTAGTAGTCTTCGCGTTGCGTTTCAAGCCTGAACAATTCGGTGTCTACAGGTGGGGGGATCACCGTGGATTCGCGCCTGTAGAACTTGGCAATTCGTTTGGCCACAAATTGTGAATTGGCCATGAACTGGTCGACGCCGTTGGCACTTTGGATGTCCCAGCCCCGAATGCGGTGAAGTTGCCAGCGTGCAAACCAGGATTTCAGGCCGCGTTCCAGGTTCATTTCACGCAAATACTCGTGGTAGTGGTCCCATGCGTAGCGCATGGGGGAATGGCAGTAACACACATGGGTCTGATTCGGGCCTGTCAGCACCCCCTTGGCCACGCTGTAGTGGCTCGAAATGATCAGGTCATAGCCGCTCAGGTCCAGCTGCTCAATGGCCAAGGGCATCAGGGGCAACAGTTTTCGGTAGTGTTGCCTGGCCCCGGGTATTTTTTGCAAAAAGCTGGTGGTGGGTTTTTTTCCGCGCAAGAAATGACGCTGGTCTTCGCTGACAAAATCGATCAGCGAGAACAGATCGGCTTGCGGATACAGATCGATGATGTGTTCCAGCACCCGTTCGGCGCCGCCATAGATCACCAGCCAATCGTGAACAATGGCGACCTTCATGGTCCTGTTGGCGGCAAGAGCAGGGGTGTCAGTGGTGTTGGCCGTGGGCATCTAAAACATCCTTGCACAAGTTGGCGAATGCCTGGATTCGGCGTTGGGTGGTGAAGCTGCGCGATTTTTTGTAGGCTTGTCGGCCCATTTCTTCCCAGCGTCCTGCGTGTTGGTGAAGGTCGTGGATGACGCGGGCCAGATCGCTTGCGTTGCCAGGCTCAAAAAATGCGCCGCTGAGTCCTTCGTCGATCAATTCCACACAGCCGCCATGGCGACTGGCGATGCTCGCTCGTCCGGCTGCGGCGGCTTCCAGTATGACGTTGCCCAGCGCTTCAAATGAGTGGCTGGGAAAAACCAGTGCATCAATGTCCGGCCACAAGGTGCTGGGTGGGATGTGCCCTCGCCATTGAATATCCAGGGCCGGGTATTGGGCTTGCCATTGCTGGATGTCGTGGGGCTGTCCACGACCTGCCACGATCAATTGCACAGGCAAGGACTTTTGCCTCAGTAGTTCTGCGGCATGCAGCAGCACATCCAGCCCTTTGGCCTTGTCCAGCCGCCCCAAGAAACCAAGCCGCAACGGTTTCCCGGTTTGAAAAGGCGGTGGTGTTTGTGCCCGTTGTGCATCGCTCAAGGCGTTGTAAATGACTTGCCCCGGTATGTGGTTGAACAGGCCGTGTTCACGGTGCAATTGCAAGATGAATTGGCTCACCCCCACCACCGCGCTGACCGATTCGCTGTGGCGGGCACGCGGTGCGGTCAGCCAGCGGCATTCTCTGCAGCGGCGCTCTTGCAGACCACACACTTGCCCATTTTTGAACAGCACTGTGCGTGGACACAAAAGCGAAAAGTCATGAAGCATATGCACGATCGGCAGGTTCAGGCGGCTCAGTGTGGGCCAGATGCCGGTGGAAAATCCCTGCAGGTTGTGGGTACTGATCAGATCCAGTTTTTGCGCTGCTGCCCATTGCGCCACCTGCTGCCGCATCCAGGGATTGGACGTGTCCACCACATGCCAGACCAGGCGTTGAAGAGCGGACGGCAAGGGTTGGTTGCGGTCATAAGGCCAGTGCACGTTTTTCAGGGGAATGCGCCGGATGTTGCCGCTGTCCGCTACCGGGTCGCTGGGCGACTGCAAGCTCAACACGGACACGTCCATGTTTTGGGCAAGCAAGCCCTCTGCCAGTTGAGCGGTCATCAGTTCAGCACCACCAATCGTGATCGGTGGGTATAAGGCGGATATGAAGCCTATGCGCACGACTTGAGTTTCTGTGATTTCTGGTATTCGTTCAGTGATTCAATGATGTCTTGCCACATGCGCTGAACCATGGGACTCCATCGCCTGCAAGCGATGTCGTCCTGCATGACCACGGCCGATTCGAAAGCCTCAAAAACCCTGGCTTGTTGATCGAATCCCAGAATTTTCAGACTGGGCAGTAGGGCATGCGTGTGTTGCCGCAAACTCTCGAAATCATGGCGCAAAGCACTGCTTTGCATGGCGTCCAGCCGCTGTGAAAGGGCGGATGCAAGCAATTGGACGATTTCACCCATGAGCGCATCGTCGTGGTCGAGTCTGCCCAGGCCGATTTCGGGTTGCCATTGGCTGGCCTCGTGCGTGCGCACCACATGGAGCAGAGGGTGTGTCATTTGGCCCATGATGTCATCGCCTGTTGAGGGTCGCTGTAGATGTCAAACACCCGGTGCATCCTGACCACTTCCAGCAGCATCAGCACCGGTTTTTGCAGGCTGCAGAGCTTGACTTGGCCTGCCTGTGATTCGATTTCACGCAGCAGCCAAATCAAGGCGCCGAGTCCGGAGCTGTCGAGAAATTCAACATGCTCCAGGTTCAACAACAGAGAAGGCTTGTCTTTCACACGCTCACGCATCAGGTCCTTGAACGCCGACACATTGGAGGCGTCCAGCGACTTGACCTTGGGCGTCAGTTCGTTGACGTGCTCATGGAGGACTTGGCTCAACTCGATCATTTAAAGTCTTTCTTGCTTGATTCATGACGGGACGTGGTTGTAAAAGGCATGCGCGCAGGTATCGCCACAGCAGCCCCAACTTGTAAATGACACTGTGAGCGCGGACCTCCTGGTAGCGCTCGATCACCATGCTTTGCAAGGCATCGGTTTTTTGAATGTTGAGCAGCCATTCCTCTTGAATCAAGCCGGATGGTTTGGTGGCCAACCACCGTTGATGGGAAGCAGGCAGTAGCGACCATTCTTCCAGTGACCTTGGCCTGGCCCCCAGCAAGAACCATCGACCCGCCAGCACCCCACCCAGGTTGGGCAGCACGAAACCCACCAAATGTTGCCAGCCTCTTGTGCCCGGGTGCGCGTTCAACCAGGAGGTGTAGGTCACGGTGGGAATGGCCATGTGGCTGATGTCGGGCTGCACCAGATCCAACGGCTTTCGCAATGAAGCAGACCCCCATGACCACAGCGTCATGGGCACCCAGACAGGCAGCATGAGCAGCCACAAGAGCAAGGCCAGCGAGCGCTCCAGCAGCGATGCCATGGCTGTGGACCATTTCCATGGCGCGACGCCTTGTGACAGGATGACGGCATCAAAAATGGTCATGCGCGCCTGGTGTTTGCTGCTCCAGATGATCCCCCTGAACACGACACTCTCGTGGATGTCCAGAGACTCGCCAATCCAGCTGTCGGGTCCGATTTGTGTGTGCGTGATTTGACAACGCTGGCCAATGTGTGTGCGTTTGCTGATCGCTACGGCTGGACCGATTCGGCAGTATTTTTCAATTTCGACGTCCGGCCCCGCATAAAAAGGGGCCTGAATTTCCGCAGTGGGGTGGATGACGACATTGCGGGATAGAAAAATGCCGGGCTCCACTTCGCTGGCATCCAGAACCACCGGAAATTCGCGCTTGAGCAGGACCGCAATGGCCGCCAGAATGGCCGATCCGTCCATCAGGCTCAGCGCGGGTGCGCTTTGACTTTCGGTGCACACCGAGGCCAAGGCCGTGGGCCAATCCCGCCATTGGTGTTGATCACCCAACACGCGGCACAGACCACGGTCCAGCCAGGCCCAATTCCACAGGGCTTTGTGATCTGTCGCCAGTGCCGGCATGGCCGGCTCGAACAAGGTGCCTGCGGCCATGGCCTTGCTGAGCTCAGGGCGCATCAGGGTGCAGGTTGTGGCCAACACAAATGGGCCATCGTCGGGTGCCAGGTCAGCCAGGCGTTGGAATGCGTGCTCGGGACCTGCAATGGAGTGCCATTCAATGTCGCAACCCCACTGTTGACCACTTTGAAGTTGGGCCTGACAGCGCTCAGGTTCATCCCATCCCAGACAAACAATGCGTTTAACCCCCAGCTCCACCAGGGCTTGAACGGCAAAAACCAGCGGTGTTTTGCCCAACAAGGGCGTCAGATGCAGTGGTGTCTCTTCGGGCTGCGGTGAACGTGCAGAATCATCCGCGGCAGAGCCCGCGATCAGAACAGCGCTCTGCGACTGTGCGGGGGGCATCAGTACGCTCCTTTGCCTTGGATGACCGCCGGGATGGTTTTGACGAGCAGCCAGATGTCCAGCCAGATGCTTTGGCTGTCAACATAGCGGATATCCATGGCCACCTGCTGGTCAAAAGGCACGTCACCACGGCCTTCCACTTGCCAGTAACAGGTCAGGCCAGGTTTCACGTCCAGGCGCCGCCGATCGCTCAGTTTGTATTGCAGAACTTCGTTGGGTAAGGGGGGTCTGGGACCAACCAGCGACATGTCGCCTTTGAGGACGGACCACAATTGGGGCAATTCGTCGATGCTGGTCTTGCGCAGCCAACGCCCAATCGGTGTGACGCGGGGGTCACGCTGGATCTTGAAGGTGACCCCTTCTTTGTGGTGATTTTGTGCAATCAACTGTGCTTTCAGTGCTTCCGCGTTGTTCACCATGGAGCGAAATTTCGGGAAATCGAATTCACGGCCCCATTGGCCCACGCGCTTTTGCACAAAGAAAACCGGTCCACGGTCATGCAGCCAGATGGCCAGTGCCACCAGAACGAGCAATGGCGACAGCAGCAACAAACCGGTACTTGCCCCTAGAATGTCCATCAAACGTTTTAACAGGCGTGCGAATGTGATGGCGCTGAACCAGGCGGCGCGCTTCCAGCGCCCGCGTAAACTTTGCCAATTCAATGGCCCGTTGGATGCGTAGCGTTGTTCCAGGGCTTTGAGTAAATCGAGCCTGCTGTGTGCAACGGTTGATTTCATCGAGCGATGCATTGAGTTTTTTGGTACTAGTCTGCTTTTTATAATACTACAAAAGAGAAATTTTCAGACGTTTGGATGGATGCTTGTCGTGCGCTCTTTTTTCAACTTTTTTGAGCCCCCGGGGGCGCAGTGTTGAAGACCCAGACGCAAGTGGGCACTCCGTGTGCACGACACGGACCGAATGATGTCTTGATGTCCAGAGCGCAAACCTGGGTGTCGGTGCCCGCTTACTCGGGCTTGCGCCGGGGTGGCGTCAGCGCTTGAGGTGGTTTTCGATCAAGGCTGCCAGGGCATGGGGCTGGTCGTGGTGGAGCATGTGACCCGCATCCTGAACGAGGGCCATTTCGAGCTGGGGCACAGACTTCATGCGCTCGTGGAATTCGGCCAAGGTGTATTGGCCCTTCCACCACTGGCTGAGCGAGTCGTCGGACGCCTCCACCACCAGCACGGGGGCGCTGATGCGGCTGTACATGGCCCGCGCTTCTTCGACTTGGAACAGATACGGATTGATGACCTTGTGCGCCGAATCGCCCAGGATGCGCCATTGACCATCCGTGCCGGGTCTGGCCCAGTGCTGCACCAGCCAGTCGGCTTTGTCCTGACCCAGTCGGCGGTTGGTTTTGATCAGGCGTGCCGCCACGGCTGCGGCATCGGGGTAGGTTTTGAGGGTGTTGTCGCCGACACGCTGTGCCTTCAGTTCATCCAGCCACTGGGCCATGCGCGTGGGTGCCTGGGCTGGACGGGTGGCGGCCATGCCAAAGCCTTCCAGATTGACCAGGTGCCGTATGCGCTCGGGCCGGCTGCCGGCGTACATCATGACCACATTGCCCCCCATGCTGTGGCCGACCAGGTCGATGGCCTGGTCGGGATACAGCTGATCGAGCAAAGCGTCCAGGTCACCCAAATAATCAGGAAACCAGTAACTGTCGGTGGCCGGGGATTCGGTCAGCCCGTAGCCACGCCAGTCCATCGCGATGATGGGGCGCTGCTGCACAAAGGCTTCGCTGAAAGCGTCCACCATGAATTGCCACGAGGCGGCGACGTCCATCCAGCCGTGTGCCAGAACCAGCGGGGTCGCACCGGGTTTCGGCGTACCCCATTGACGGACGTGGTAACGGCAGCCGCGCAGCGGCACCCAGAGGCTGTGTGATTCGCGTTGAACTTGGTACATACTTTGAATGATAAGGAGACACACGATGAGCGTCAGTCGCACCCAGGACCGTCCAACCCGACCCGCAACCGACCGATACCAGGCCATTTACCAAGGCTTTGGCTGGAAAGTGCCCCAGCGCTTCAACATGGCGCAGGCATGTTGCGGGCAGTGGGCCGCGCGGCCCGACAACGCCCGGCGCGTGGCCATCCGCGAGCATGTGGCCGGGCAGGGCTTGGGCAAGAGCTGGACGTTCGGCCAACTGCAAACCGCGGCCAACCGCCTGAGCCGGGTGTTGCGAAAGCAGGGCGTCCAGCGCGGGGATCGCGTGGCGATCGTGTTGCCCCAGCGCTTTGAGACGGCGGTGGCCTACATGGCGGTGTTGCAAATGGGGGCGGTGGCCATGCCGCTGTCCATGCTGTTCGGCCCCGAGGCGCTGTCCTTTCGCATCAACGACAGCCAAACGCGGGTGGCCGTGTGCGACGAATCCACCGTGCAGGCCCTGCAGCAAGCCCGGCCCGACTGCCCAGGTTTGCAAAGCCTGATCGGGGTGGGGGAAGCCGGGGCGCTGGCCGACCTGGACTACGCGCAAGCGGTGGCCAGCCAGGCCGCGACGTTCAAGTCGGTGTCGACGCTGGCCGAAGACCCTGCGGTGCTGATCTACACCAGCGGCACCACCGGCAACCCCAAGGGCGCACTCATCCCGCACCGGGCGCTGATCGGCAATCTGACGGGTTTTGTGTGCAGCCAAAACTGGTTTGGCTTTGACCCGTTTGATGCCAGCCGTCCATCCAAAGCGGTGTTCTGGTCGCCCGCCGATTGGGCCTGGACGGGCGGTCTGATGGACGCTTTGCTGCCCAGCTTGTATTTCGGGCGGCCGATTGTGGCTTTCAATGGACGCTTTTCGCCCGAGGCGGCGTTTGAGATTTTGCAAAGCCACGGCGTGACGCACACCTTTTTGTTCCCCACGGCGCTCAAAGCCATGATGAAAGCCGTGCCCGACGTGAAGGCCCGTTACAAGCTCAAGCTGCAAGCCATGATGAGTGCGGGCGAGGCGGTGGGTGACGCGGTGTTTGCGTATGTCCAGCAGCAGATGGGCGTGACAGTGAACGAGATGTTTGGTCAGACCGAGATCAATTACGTGGTGGGCAACTGCACCCGCCTGTGGCCCGCCAAACCCGGCAGCATGGGCAAGGGCTACCCGGGGCACCAGGTGGCGGTCATTGACGAGGCAGGTTGCGTCTGTCCCGCAGGCACGCCGGGCGAAGTGGCCGTGAACCGATTCGATGTGCACGGCCACCCGGACCCGGTGTTCTTTCTGGGCTATTGGAACAACGACCCGGCCACCCAGGCCAAATACACCGGCGACTGGTGCCGCACCGGTGACATGGCGGTGGCGGACGAGGATGGCTACCTCTGGTACCAGGGCCGCACCGACGACATGTTCAAGGCGGCGGGCTACCGCATTGGTCCGGGCGAGATTGAAAACTGTCTGGTCAAGCACCCCGCCGTGGCCAATGCCGCCGTGGTGCCCAAGCCCGACCAAGACAGGGGAGCGCTGGTCAAGGCCTATGTGGTCCTGTCGCCCGATTGGCTCAGCCGCAGGCCCGCAGGACCAGGGCAAAGCGCTTTTGACGACGCCGTGCGCACCCAGTTGCAAGCCCATGTGCGCGGCTTGCTGGCGCCATATGAATACCCTAAGGAGATCGAGTTCATCGACCAGCTGCCCATGACCACCACCGGCAAGGTGCAGCGGCGCGTACTGCGCCTGCAAGAGGAGGCGAGAGCTTCGGCGACAAAGGCTTGAGCGCGCCCGTGACAAAATAAGCCCGAACACGGTCAACCCCCGCAGGGCTTGACCACACCATTTTTTACCCCATTGCCATACCGACAGGAAACACCATGAAACGCGTTCAACTGGGTCAGTCCGACCTGCACGTCACCCCCATTTGCCTGGGCACCATGACCTTTGGCCAGCAGGTCAATGAGACCGATGCACACGCCATCCTGGACCGCTCGCTTGAAGCCGGTATCAATTTCATCGACACGGCCGAGATGTACGCCGTGCCTGCGTCGGCAGAGACTTGCGGCGCGACCGAAACCTTCATCGGCAACTGGTTCGCCAAGCATCCCGGCGCCCGCGAAAAACTGGTGCTGGCCACCAAGGTGGCGGGCCCCTCGCGCGGCATGCCCTGGATTCGCGAAGGCTCGGGCATGACCGGACAAGACATCCTGAACGCCTGCGACGGCAGCCTGCGCCGCCTGCAAACCGATGTGATCGACCTGTACCAGATCCATTGGCCCGAGCGGCATGTGCCGGTGTTTGGCATGACCTACTTTGACCCGGCCAAGGACAAATCGGTCACCTCGATCCACGAGCAGCTCGAAGCCCTGGCCAAATTGGTCAAGGCCGGCAAGGTGCGCCACATCGGCTTGTCGAACGAAACGCCATATGGCGTGCACGAATTTGTGCGTCTGGCCGAGCAGCATGGCCTGCCACGCGTGGCCACGGTGCAAAACCCTTACTGCCTGGTTAGCCGCACCTATGACAACGGGCTGGACGAGACCTGCTACCGTCTGAATGTGTCCATGCTGGCCTACTCGCCGCTGGGCTTTGGTTTGTTGACCGGCAAATACGACAACGACGACCTGAAAGGCCCGCTGGTGCCCGACGGTGGCCGCATTGCCCGCTACGACTCGATGCGCAAGCAACGCTGGGGCCGCCCCGAGGCCTTGGTGGCCGCCCGCCGCTACAACCAGCTGGCGCGTGACAACGGCATGACGCCCACCCAGATGGCCTTGGCTTTTTGCTACCACCGCTGGAGCGTGGCCAGCACCATCATCGGTGTGACCTCGCTGGCGCAACTGAACGAAGACCTGGCCGCCTGGAGCACCCAGCTCTCGCCCGAGGTGCTCAAGGCGATTGACGACATCCGCTGGGAAATGCGCGACCCGGCCCTGTGATCCTGGCCCATGGCCAAGAAAGACAAAGTCAGCGAAACCCCGGCCACGGCGTTCTTGCGCCAGCACGGGGTGAGTTTCACCGAACACCCCTACGAGTACCTGGAGCACGGTGGCGCCCAGCACAGTGCGCAGGTGCTGGGCATGGACCCGTTTGCGGTGGTCAAAACCCTGATCATGCAGGACCAGGATGCCAAGCCGCTGGTGGTGCTGATGCATGGCAACCGCAAGGTGTCCACCAAAAACCTGGCGCGGCAGATCGGTTTGAAGTCGGTCGAGCCTTGCGCCCCCGAGGTGGCCAATCGTCACAGCGGTTACCTGGTGGGCGGCACCTCGCCCTTTGCCACGCGCCGCGCCATGCCGGTCTTCATCGAAGAGACCATCCTGGCTTTGCCGCGCATTTGCATCAACGGTGGCCGGCGCGGTTATCTGGTGGGCATCGACCCGCAGGTCTGCGTGCAGCTGCTGGACGCCAAGCCGGTGCATTGCGCGCTGGCAGAATGACGCCCATTCAAGAACAAGGGAGCTTTCAATGGATGTGTTGATTCCGGTGGCCGTGGTGTTGGCCAGCTATTTGCTGGGTTCGCTCAGTTTTGCCGTCATCGTGAGCCGCCTGATGGGGCTGAACGACCCGCGCAGCTACGGCAGCAAAAATCCGGGCGCCACCAATGTGCTGCGTTCGGGCAGCAAGAAGGCGGCCATCCTGACTTTGCTGCTGGATGCCCTCAAAGGCTGGCTGCCGGTGGCGATGGTGCTGGCCTGGGGGCCTGAGCAGGGATTGGGCCCTGAAGTCGCGGCCCTGGCAGGCCTGGCGGCGTTTTTGGGCCACCTGTACCCGGTGTTTTTCGGTTTTGCGGGCGGCAAAGGCGTGGCCACGGCGGTGGGTGTGGTCATCGGCGTCAACGGTCTGCTGGCGCTGGCCACGGTATTGACCTTTGCCATCGTGGTTTACTTCAGCCGCTACGTGTCTTTGGCCTCCATGGTGGCCGCGGTGTTTGCGCCGGTGTTTTATCTGTTTGGCGATGGCGTTGCCTGGCAGGCTTCAGCGGCCGAGGTGTTGAGCCTGGCCATCATGGCTTTGTTGCTGGTGTGGCGGCACCGCGAGAACATCAACCGCCTGTTGGCAGGCACCGAATCCCAACTGGGAAAGAAAAAAGCATGAGCCAGGACATTCAACGACTGCATGTGGCCGCCCGCTACAGCGAGGCAGCTGTCTTCAACGGGGTGGTCTATTTGGCCGGCATGGTGCCAGAGTGCGAAGCCAAAGACATTCGCAGCCAGACCGCCGACGTGTTGCGCCAGATCGAGCAGCGCCTGGCCGAGGCGGGCAGCGACAAAACCCGGATTTTGCGCACGCAGATTTACCTGAAAGACATCGCCGACATCACCGCCATGAACGAGGTGTGGGACGCCTGGGTCGTGGCGGGCACTGCGCCACCCCGCGCCACCGTGCAGGCGGCGCTGGCGAATCCGGACTATCGGATCGAAGTGGTGGTGACGGCGGCAGTCAAAGCGCGCTGAGGGCTTGCGGGGCGGTTTGCCTTGTCGGCCGCGGCCGCCCGCTGCTTGCGTGGGCTGAATCAGTCCCGGAAGTTGTCGAAGCTCAGCGGCAACTCGGTCATATCCTTGCGCAGCAAGGCCATGGCCGCTTGCAGGTCGTCGCGTTTGGCACCGGTCACACGCACCGCATCGCCCTGGATGGACGCTTGCACCTTGAGCTTGCTTTCCTTGATCACTTTGGTGATTTTCTTGGCGTCTTCGGTCTCAATACCGTTTTTGACCTTGATGACCTGCTTGACCTTGTCACCGCCGATTTTTTCGACCTTGCCAATGTCCAGAAAACGCACATCCACATTGCGTTTGGTCAGCTTGTTGCGCAGGATGTCTTCGACTTGTGTGAGCTGAAACTCGGCATCGCCGAACATCGTGATCTCTTTGTCCTTGAGCTCGATGGCGGCCGACGTGCCTTTGAAGTCAAAACGGGTGCCGATTTCTTTGGCAGAGGTGTCAACGGCGTTGCGCACTTCGACCATATTGGGTTCGCAAACGGTATCAAACGAGGGCATGGTGGGAAAAATCAAAGGTTGAGAATGCGACAATTCTCCCATGAACCTGGAGAAAAATGTCCCCCTGCAGCCGTACAACACGTTCGGCATCGCCGCCAAGGCCCAGGCTTTGGTGCGGGTGCGCTCAGAGGACGACTTGCGCGCCGTGTTGGCCGACCCTGAGCTGGCCACCTTGCCCCGGCAAGTGCTGGGTGGCGGCAGCAACATGGTGCTGACCGGCGATGTGAAGGGGTTGGTGCTCAAAGTCGAGGTGCCCGGCCTGCGCCTGGCTGACGAGACCGACAAGCATTGGATCATCGAAGCGGGTGCGGGTGTGGACTGGCACGCGCTGGTGGACTGGACGCTGGCGCAGGGCTACCCCGGCTTGGAAAACATGGCCCTGATCCCCGGCACCGTGGGCGCATCGCCTGTGCAAAATATTGGTGCCTATGGCGTGGAGCTGCAGGACCGCTTCGATTCGCTCGACGCCATGGACCTCTTCACGGGCGAGCTGTTCAGCCTGAACGCCGCGCAGTGCGGCTTCAGCTACCGCGATTCGGTGTTCAAACACGCATCGGGCGGCTCCGAAGGCTTGGGCCTGGCGGGTCGGGCCGTCATCTTGCGGGTGCGTTTTGCACTGCCCAAGCGCTGGAAGCCCGAGCTGGGCTATCTGGACCTGGAACGCAAGATGGCCGAGACCGGCATCCTCGAGCCCGATGCCCGCCAGATTTTTGACTGGGTGTGTGCGATCCGCCGCGCCAAACTGCCCGATCCGGCGGTGATCGGCAACGCGGGCAGCTTTTTCAAGAACCCCACCGTGACGCCGGAGCAATGCGCCGACATCATCGCCCGCGACCCCAAGGTGGTGCATTACCCCATGCCGGATGGCACCATCAAGCTGGCGGCGGGCTGGATGATCGATGCCTGCGGCTGGAAAGGCAAGACGGTGGGCCACGCTGGGGTGTATGAAAAACAGGCGCTGGTGCTGGTCAATCGGGGCACTGCCGAGCACCCTTGCACGGGGGGTGAGGTGATGACGCTCGCCAAGGCGATTCAGACCAGTGTGTACGAGCGGTTTGGGATTCGGTTGGAGCCTGAGCCTGTGGTGATTTGAGCCTTACTGTTCGCTGTGGTTTGTAGCACCTGTGTTCCGCCCTGGGTATTGGCCTGAGCGGTCGGCCTCATAACTCGCTTCGCTCGCCAAATCGGCCGATCCGCTCAGGCCAATACCCAGTGCTGCGTTGCTGGTGGGTCAAAGACTTTCCCTGCTTTGACGGACGCAGCCTTGGTGCGGGTGCCTGCCGGACTCGCCGATTTGGCGAGCGAAGCGAGTTATGAGGTGAGCCGGTAGGCACCCGTGCCAAGGCGGCAAACACCCACAAGTCAAAAAACCAGAGGACAACAAAAAACGGCCCAAAGGCCGTTTTTCATTTGAAGCGACAAAAATTACTTCTTGCCGTTGCCATCCAGCTTGTAGATGTGCGGACCTTCGCCCACCGACAACAAACCTGCGTGGGCGTCAATGCCCAGCTTGGCGCGGGTGTCGGTGATGTCGAGGTTGCGCATGGTCAGCTGGCCGATGCGGTCCAGCGGGCTGAATGGCGCGTCTTCCACCTTTTCCATTGACAGACGCTCGGGCGTAGTTCAGGTTCGGCTGCACTTCGCAAAAATTCGCCTCGATTTCTATTCGAAGTGCTACCATGCACTTTATTTGTAACACATGAGGGGTGTTCATGAGTGACGCTACGTTTACCTTTCGGGTTGAAGAGTCCCTGAAAGAGCAATTCACTTTGGCGGCGAAAGGGCGGGACCGCAGCGGTGCACAGTTGTTGCGCGATTTCATGCGGGAGTTCGTCCAGCAGCAGCAAAGCGCCGCTGACCACGACGCATGGTTTCGGCAGCAAGTTCAAGCGGGGATGGATTCGGCCAATGCCGGAAATTTGGTTGCCGCAGCCGATGTGGAAGCCAAGTTCTCCGCCCGTCGCGCCGCGACACGCAGCAAGCTTGATTCGGCTGGCTGATGGACTTGCTCTGGACCCTCGAGTCCATTGAGGACCGGGAGAGCATTTACGACCACATCGAGGCCGACAATCCGTTCGCTGCTTTGGCCATGGATGAGCTGTTTTCACAGCAAGCCAGCTTGCTGTTGGACCATCCCGGTTTGGGGCGGTTGGGCCGGGTCAAAGGTACTCGCGAGTGGGTGGTGCATCCCAATTACATATTGGTTTACACCGTTGTGAATGACCAAATTCGAGTGCTGCGTGTGTTGCATGCCGCCATGCGATGGCCACCGTCTGTATGAATGCGATTGCCCAGAATGCAGCTTTGGCGCTGCGGTCAGCCGGACCAGCCGATTTGGCGAGCGAAGCGAGTGATGAGGCTGGCCGGCTGGCCGCAGTGTCAAGGCGGTAAACACCCGCAACGCAAAACCCAGAAGACAAAAAAACGGCCCGAAGGCCAATGCCAGTCAGTTAAGCCAAAGCGAAGCTGACGTGGTTTAAAAAGGGAACATGTTCAACATGTTCCCTTTTTGTTTTGAGTCTGCTGCAAACCACCCTGAACGAGACGCTGGAGGCACTGCCTGCCAACGGGATAGCCGAGTTGAGCGCGTTGCTGGATCCGGCCTGGATAGAGCAAGCGCTGGCTGCCACAGGCAAAGCCTCCGTGCGCAGACGCAAGTTGCCTGCCGAACACGCTGTGTGGCTGGTCATTGGCCTGGCACTGTTTCGCCACATGCCGCTGTGGCAGGTGGTGCAGGAGATGGCGCTGACGCTCGATGGCAAAGAACTGCCCGCACCCAGCGCCAGTGTGCAGGCTCGCCAGCGGCTAGGTGCCCAGCCCATGGAACACTTGTTTGCCTTGCTCACCAATGCCTGGGGCCGTGCCCATGCGGTGCACACAGGAGATTTGCGCGTCTTGGCGGTCGATGGCGTGGTGTGGTCAACCCCAGACAGTGCAGACAACCGCCAAGCGCTGGGAAGCGGCCAGACGCAATACGGTCCCCAGCCTTGGCCCATGGTGCGCGCTGTCTGCCTGCTGGACACTGACAGCCATGAACTGCTTGATGCCCGATTGGGGGATTACAGCTGCGGCGAGCTGACACTGGCGGCTGGACTGCGTGGCCTGGATCACTCCATCACCTTGTTCGACCGTGCCTATTTCAGTGCGGCGTTCCTGCTGCAATGGAGTCAAGCGGGCCAGCAGCGCCATTGGCTCATGCGTGCCAAGGACAATCTGCGTCACGAGGTGGTGCAGACTTTGGGCCAAGGCGACTGGCTGATCCGCATGCCCGTATCGCCTCGCGCCAGACAACTGCACCCAGAAATGCCCTGTCATTGGCAGGCCCGGCTCATTGAGGTGAGCGTTGGAGGCAAGATCAGGCGGTTTATCACCTCAATGCTCGATCCTGAGCAGTTTGCCGCGAAGCCGCTGGCGCAGTTGTACCGTCAGCGCTGGGAGATCGAGCTGGGGTTTCGAGAGATCAAACAATCGCTGCAACAAGGGCAAGCTGTGTTGCGCAGCAAACACCCTGAGTTAGTCAAGCAGGAGGTCTGGGGCGTTCTGCTTGCCTACACGCTGCTCAGGCGTTGGATGCGTTTGATGGCAGAGCATGAAGGGGTTGCGCCGACCCGCATCAGCTTTCATACAGCTCGCCATGCCATCGTGGGAGCCATCAACACGGTGCATCTGGCGCGTGCGGGCACCTTGCCTGAACTCTTGCAGCGGCTGTTGATGCAAGCGCGCCACTTCGTACTTCCACCGCGCCGCGCCGATCGCTCATTCCCACGCGAGGTCAAGCGCTCTCGCAGCAAGTTCCCAACAAAAAATGCCAGTCAGTGGCTTAACTGACTGGCATTGCTCCGAAGAGGGCTTTTTTGAAAATCAGCTTGCGCCAAAATTTGGTTGCGGGGGCCGGATTTGAACCAACGACCTTTGGGTTATGAGCCCAACGAGCTACCAGACTGCTCCACCCCGCGGTAAGAGATTAATTATACCTTATTCTGCAGCCTGTTCGGCAGAAGAATCAGCGCGATCGACCAATTCGACCAAAGCCATCGGTGCGTTGTCGCCCACGCGGTAACCCATTTTCAGGATACGTGTGTAACCACCAGGACGCTTGGCAAAGCGTGGGCCCAGATCGGCGAACAATTTCACGACACTGTCACGGTCGCGCAGGCGGTTGAATGCCAAGCGCTTATTGGACAAGCTGTCTTCTTTGGCCAAAGTGATCATGGGCTCGATCACGCGGCGCAATTCCTTGGCCTTGGGCAATGTGGTTTTGATGACTTCGTGCTCGATGAGCGAGTTCATCATGTTGCGGAGCATCGCGAGGCGGTGCTCGCTGGTGCGGTTGAGTTTACGCAGACCGTGTCCGTGACGCATGGTGCTTTCCTTTCTTTATTAAACAGGCAGCCGTATCAGGTACTGCCCGTGCACACCCCGAAAATCTTCGGGAACTTCGTATTATCGCTTTTCCAGACCAGCAGGTGGCCAGGCTTCGAGCTTCATGCCCAAAGTCAGACCACGGGAAGCCAAAACTTCCTTGATTTCGTTGAGTGACTTGCGACCCAGGTTAGGGGTCTTGAGCAATTCATTCTCGGTACGCTGGATAAGGTCGCCGATGTAGTAAATGTTTTCTGCTTTGAGGCAGTTGGCCGAACGAACAGTGAGTTCCAGCTCGTCCACAGGGCGCAACAGGATCGGATCGAAGCTACCAGCCCCGCCGCGCGCAGCAGGTGCATCGAAGGCGGACAATTCGCTGCCTTCAAGCTGTGCAAACACAGCCAATTGTTCGACCAGAATCTTGGAAGAAGCGCGCACCGCATCTTCGGCCGTGATGGCACCGTTGGTTTCGATTTCGATGACCAGTTTGTCCAGATCGGTACGTTGTTCGACGCGAGCGCTCTCGACGGTGTAGCTCACGCGTTTGACTGGCGAGAAAGAGGCGTCAAGAACAATGCGGCCCAAAGCCTTGGTAGGCTCATCGGCAAAACGGCGCATCGTGCCGGGCACGTAACCACGACCTTTTTCGACCTTGATCTGCATGTCCAGCTTGCCGCCGTGCGACAAGTTGGCGATGACGTGATCAGGGTTGATGATTTCGACGTCGTGGGGTGTCTGGATGTCCGCAGCGGTGACAGCGCCTTCGCCATCTTTGCGCAGACTCAAAGTCACTTCATCGCGGTTGTGCAGCTTGAAAACCACGCCCTTGAGGTTCAACAGGATGTTGACCACATCTTCCTGAACGCCATCGATGGACGAATACTCGTGCACCACACCGGCAATGGTCACTTCGGTGGCCGAGTAACCGACCATGGAGGACAGCAGGACGCGACGCAGTGCGTTGCCCAGCGTGTGACCATAGCCACGCTCGAACGGCTCCAACGTGACTTTGGCACGGTTGGCCGCCAGTTGTTCGACTTGGATGGCTTTGGGTTTCAACAGATTGGTTTGCATTCAGACTTCCTCTCAATACCCCCGGTTCGTTACACCGGTAAGGCTGATGAAGCACCCGGCCCACAATGCCTTGTGCGCCGGGAACGATTGAAACAACGATTTAACGTGAATACAGTTCGACGATCAACGATTCGTTGATGTCGGCACCGAATTCGTCGCGGTCAGGCACTTTCTTGAAAGTACCTTCTGCCTTGTCGGCGTTGACTTCGACCCAGGCCGGCATGCCCACTTGAGCGGCCAGTTGCAGCGCTTCAACCACGCGGTTTTGCTTCTTGGACTTTTCACGCACAGCGATCACGTCGCCCGCCTTGACCAAGTAAGAAGGAATGTTCACCGATTGACCGTTCACGGTGATCGCCTTGTGCGACACCATCTGACGTGCTTCGGCGCGAGTGGAGCCAAAGCCCATGCGGTAGACCACGTTGTCCAGACGGCACTCGAGCAAAGCCAGCAGGTTGGAACCTGTGTTGCCCTTGCGGCGATCGGCTTCGGCAAAGTAGCGACGGAACTGCTTTTCCAGCACGCCGTACATGCGCTTGACTTTTTGCTTTTCACGCAATTGCAGACCGTAGTCCGAAGTGCGCTGACCCGAAGTGCGGCCGTGTTGACCTGGCTTGGTGTCGAATTTGGATTTGTCCGCAATGGAGCGGCGTGCGCTCTTGAGGAACAGGTCGGTGCCTTCACGGCGGGAAAGTTTGGCCTTGGGGCCGAGGTAGCGTGCCACTTGATTTTCCTTTATGCAACTGCCGCATCAGAAATGCGGGAGCCAGGCGATGCAAGCATGGCCTGGCGGTGGGCTTGGTTTGAAATTAGATACGACGACGCTTTTGAGGGCGGCAGCCGTTGTGTGGGACCGGTGTCACATCGGCGATCGATGTGATGCGGATACCCAATGCACCCAGGGCACGAACCGAAGACTCGCGACCGGGACCTGGGCCCTTGATTTCGACGTCCAGGTTTTTGATGCCTTGTTCTTGCGCAGCGCGGCCAGCCACTTCAGAAGCGACCTGAGCGGCGAAAGGTGTCGACTTGCGCGAACCCTTGAAGCCCTGGCCACCCGAAGATGCCCACGACAGGGCGTTGCCCTGGCGATCGGTGATCGTGATGATGGTGTTGTTGAACGAAGCGTGAACGTGTGCAATGCCGTCAGCAATGTTCTTGCGGACTTTTTTGCGAACACGTTGTGCTGCGCTGTTTGATTGTGCTTTAGCCATGGTGGTCTCTCAATCCTGCTTATTTCTTCAGAGCCGCAGCGCCTTTGCGCGGACCCTTGCGAGTGCGTGCATTGGTACGGGTACGCTGGCCGCGCATGGGCAAACCGCGACGGTGGCGGAAACCACGGTAGCAACCGATGTCCATCAAACGCTTGATGTTCATGGTGGTTTCGCGACGCAGGTCACCTTCGATGGTGAAAGCTGCGATTTGATCGCGAATTTTTTCCAGATCGGCGTCCGTCAGATCTTTGATCTTTTTGGAATAAGCGATGCCGGAGGCTTCGCAAATTTGTCGAGCGCGGGTGCGACCAATACCGAAGATGGCGGTCAAGCCAATTTCAGCATGTTTGTGCGGCGGAATGTTGATGCCAGCGATACGTGCCATTTTCGTCCTCTAAAACTAATTCAATCAGCCTTGACGCTGCTTGTGACGTGGATCTGTGCAGATCACACGAACAACGCCTTTACGGCGAATGACTTTGCAGTTGCGGCAAATTTTTTTCACCGAAGCCGAAACTCTCATGGTTTTCTCCTAAAACTCATCGATACCCGGACTTTTCAGGCCAGGTGAAAATTGTGGCCCCACACACAACGCATGGGGATCATTACCAAACTCAGTTCAAATCGATCAGGACTTGAAGCTCGCCTTTTTCAAAAGCGAATCGTATTGTTGAGACATCAAATAATTCTGTACCTGGGCCATGAAATCCATGGTCACCACCACAATGATCAGCAACGACGTGCCGCCAAAGTAAAACGGAACATTGTATTTGAGAATCAGGAACTCAGGCAACAAACACACAAAAGTGATGTAAGCCGCCCCCACTGCCGTCAAACGCAACAGGATCTTGTCAATGTAGCGGGCCGTCTGATCACCCGGGCGAATGCCAGGAATGAAAGCACCACTTTTCTTCAAGTTGTCAGCTGTTTCTCGGCTGTTGAAAACCAGCGCCGTGTAGAAGAAACAGAAGAAAACAATCGCTGCAGCGTACAACATCACATAGATCGGCTGACCTGGTGTCAATGTGCTCGCCACATCCTTGAAGAAACGAACCACCACGTTTTCAGAATCACCTGAACTGAACCAGCCAATCACCGTGGCAGGCAGCAAAATGATCGACGATGCAAAGATCGGCGGAATCACGCCAGCCATATTCAACTTGAGGGGCAGGTGAGACGACTGACCGCCATAAACCTTGTTACCCACCTGACGACGAGCGTAATTGACCAAAATCTTGCGCTGTCCTCTTTCCACGAAAACAACGAAGTAAGTCACCAAGGCAATCACGACGATGATCATCATGGACACCAGAGGGTTCATGGCACCCGTACGAACCAGCTCAAACAAGCCACCCATGGCGCTGGGCAGACCAGCAGCAATGCCCGCAAAAATCAGGATCGAAATGCCATTGCCCAAACCACGCTCGGTGATTTGTTCACCCAACCACATCAGAAACATGGTGCCGGCTGTCAAGCTGACCACCGCTGTCATGCGAAAACCCAAACCTGGATTGATGACCAAACCAGCAGAAGCTTCCAGTGCAACAGCAATGCCAAGCGACTGAAAAACCGCCAGACCCAAGGCACCAAAACGAGTGTACTGAGTAATCTTGCGACGCCCTGCTTCGCCTTCTTTCTTCATCTGCTCGAAGGCAGGAAGAACGTAAGTCAGCAACTGCATCACGATGGATGCAGAGATGTACGGCATGATGCCCAATGCAAAGACGGTAAAGCGTGACAAAGCGCCACCTGAGAACATGTTGAACAAGCTCAGGATGCCGCCTTGTTGGCCATTGAACAACTGTTTGAGCTGTTCAGGGTCAATGCCAGGGACAGGAATGTGCGCGCCGATTCGGTAAACCACCAGCGCGAGCAACAAGAAGACCAGTCGGCGACGAAGATCGCCGAACTTGTCGCCTTTAGCTGTCTGATTAGCGCTGGTTGCCACGGTGTGTCTCGCCAGTCAACATTCAGGCCAGGGAGCCACCAGCAGCTTCAATCGCTGCTTTGGCACCCGCTGACGCACCAATGCCTGTCAATTTGACGGCTTTGGCCAGCTCACCGGACTTGATCACTTTGACCACTTTGGCCATTTGTGAAACCAGGCCAGCTTGTTTCAGTGTCAACACATCCACTTCAGCCAAGTCCAAACGAGACAAGGTGGTCAAAGTGATTTCCGCGTTGTACTTGAGCAAATGCGACTTGAAACCGCGCTTGGGCAGACGACGTTGCAAAGGCATTTGACCGCCTTCGAAACCGACCTTGTGGTAACCACCCGAACGGGATTTTTGACCTTTGTGTCCACGGCCGGCGGTTTTACCCAGACCCGAACCGATACCACGGCCTACACGGCGTGGTGCGTGCTTGGAGCCTTCTGCGGGCTTGATGCTATTGAGTTCCATCATCGGCCTCTCAGAGAACTTTGACCAGATAGCTGATCTTGTTGATCATGCCGCGCACTGCGGGCGTGTCTTGCAACTCGCTCACAGAGTTCAGCTTGCGCAAACCCAGGCCACGGACTGTGGCGCGGTGCGATTCCTTGGTGCCAATCGGGCTGCGCACCAATTGGACTTTCACGGTTGCTTGTGTCGTCATGTTCGATCTCCGGTTCAGCCGAACAGCTCTTCAACCGACTTGCCACGTTTGGCAGCCACGTTGGAGGCTGTTGTGCAGTTGGACAATGCGTCCAAAGTGGCACGAACCATGTTGTAAGGGTTGGACGAACCATGGCTCTTGGCCACGATGTCGGTGATGCCCACCACTTCGAACACAGCGCGCATCGGACCGCCAGCGATGATGCCAGTACCCTTGGGAGCTGGCGCCATCATGACGCGGGCAGCGCCGTGGTGACCGTTCACCGCGTGGTGGATCGTGCCGTTCTTGAGGTGAACTTTGGCCAGGTTGCGACGGGCTTCTTCCATCGCCTTTTGCACGGCAGCAGGCACTTCTTTCGACTTGCCCTTGCCCATGCCGACTTTACCGTCGCCATCGCCGACCACAGTCAAAGCGGCGAAACCGAGGATACGGCCACCCTTGACCACCTTGGTCACGCGGTTGACCGCGATCATCTTTTCGCGCAGACCGTCTTCAGGACCGTCGCTCTGCGGTTTTGCTGTAAATTTAGCCATTTGTAACTCCGATCCGTTTAGAACTGCAGACCTGCTTCACGGGCTGCTTCGGCCAAAGCCTTGACGCGACCGTGGTAAGCGAAACCTGCGCGATCGAAGGCGACCTTCTCAACGCCAGCAGCTTTTGCTTTTTCAGCAATGCGCTTGCCAATGACGGCGGCTGCAGCGGCATTGCCACCTTTGCCTGTAGCACCCAGGGCCGTGCGCACTTCGGCTTCGGCTGTGGAGGCGCTGGCCAACACTTTGGTACCGCAGCCAGAGATAACGCTGGCGTAGATATGCAGGTTGGTGCGGTTCACGGTCAAACGGGCCACGCCTTGCTGGGCAATGCGGATGCGTGTTTGACGTGCACGACGCAGACGCTGCTCTTTCTTGGTCAACATGGTGCAGCTCCTTATTTCTTCTTGGTCTCTTTGATCGTGATCTTCTCATCCGAATAACGGATGCCCTTGCCTTTGTAAGGCTCAGGAGGACGAACAGCACGGATCTCAGCAGCAATTTGGCCAACACGTTGACGGTCGGCACCCTTGATCACGATTTCAGTCGCGCTGGGGGTGGCCACCGTGATGCCCGCAGGCATGTCGATGTTGACGGGGTGTGAATAACCAACGGCCAGATTCAGTTTGGCGCCAGAGGCAGCCGCTTTGTAACCCACGCCAACCAGGTTCAGCTTCTTCTCAAAGCCTTTGGTCACGCCAGTCACCATGTTGTTCACCAGCTGACGCAAGGTGCCGCTCATGGCATTGGCTTCACGTGAATCGTTGGCAGGGACAAAGCTGAGCTTGCCGCCTTCGTTGCTCACATTCACCAGCATGTTGGAAGCGATGGCCAATTGACCACCAGCGCCCTTCACACTGATTTGATCTTGTTTGATCGACACATCCACACCAGCGGGGATGGTCACAGGCATTTTTCCTACGCGGGACATTCTTTTTCTCCCTTTAAGCG
>Ga0255126_1000153_pt1 | contig 28103 bp, 29 predicted proteins | sample Law_Miss_RepA_8d_FD_188556 | JGI IMG/M metagenome (GOLD analysis project Ga0255126, IMG submission 188556) | Freshwater microbial communities from St. Lawrence River, New York, United States - Law_Miss_RepA_8d | ecosystem: Environmental > Aquatic > Freshwater > River | place: USA: New York... | reverse complement strand
CCCCGGCCCCGTGGGGGTTGTGGTCGGGGCCGGGGTCGGCGCGGTGGTGGGGGCTTTGGGCGGCACGGCGGCAGTGGCGCTCGCAGACGATGCGCCCAGCGCCGCTTCAGCACCAGCCAGCCCGGTACGCCTGCACATCGAAGACTTGGGAGGGGCTGGTCGCCCCGTGGTGTTGATCCACGGCTGGCCCTTGTCGGCACAGGCCTGGCGACCTCAGATGTCGGCGTTGCAAGCTGCAGGCTACCGCGTGGTGGCCTACGACCGCCGGGGCTTTGGACGGTCGGACAAACCGGATTCGGACTACAGCTACGACACCTTGGCGGACGACTTGCAGCAGGTTCTGACGCAGTGCGATCTGCAGGATGTCACGCTGGTCGGTTTTTCCATGGGCGGCGGCGAAGTGGCGCGCTACATGGCCCGCCACGGTGAATCGCGTCTGCACAGCGTGGTGTTTGCCGCAGCGGTACCGCCTTGTCTGATGCAGTCCGCAGACAACCCCGAAGGTCCACTGACCCCTGAAAACGCCCTGGCCTCCAGACAGGCGCTGGAACAGGACCGCGATGCTTTTTTTGAGGCCTTCACCCGCCGGTTTTTCTCGGCAAACGGCGTGTTGTGTGTCAGCGAGCTGGAGCGCAACGAAGCCATCGCCCTGTGCCGGCAGTCGGCGCCACATGCAGCGCTGGCCTGCATGGACGCGCTCAACACCACCGACTTCCGGGACGACCTGCGCCAGGTCACCGTGCCCACACTGGTGATCCATGGCGATGCCGATGCGATCGTTCCCATCGAAGGCTCTGGTGAACGCACACACAAGGCGGTCCGTCACAGCCAGATGGTACGTGTGGGCGGTGCCCCACATGGCTTGAACGTGTCGCATGCACATGCCTTCAACGAGGCACTGTTGTCTTTTTTGCGGGTCTGAACCGGCGCAGCCACAGCTGCACAGCCGGGCACTTTGACAAGCGGCGCAGCGCGACACCGTCTGCGCGGCCAGGGTGTTTCAATGCTTGAACAGGCCCGTCTCGCCCACGCGAACGCCCATCAACAGTTCGTGCAAGCCGCCATGGCCTTGGCGGTTTGCAGCCGCGTTTCCTCCACCAGAAAATCCAGAAACACCCGGGTGCGCTGCGGCATGAATTTGCGGGTGGGCACGGCCGCGTACATGCTCAATCGGCCCGTGATCCAGGGCGCCAGCACGCGCACCAATTCACCGCGTGTGAGGTAGGGCGCCACCATGTCCACCGCCACCGAGGTGATGCCCGCGCCATCGATCGCCGCGCGCAGCAGGCTGTCGGTGTGGTTGGCCAGCAGCACGGGCTGGATGTCGACCTCGGTGGGCTGGGTCGGGTTGTCAGGGCACCACATCTGCCACACGCGCGGCCGGATGTGGGGCATTTTCAGGCGCAAGCAATCGTGCTGCACCAGTTCTTGGGGATGCTGGGGCGCACCGCGTCGGCGCAGGTAATCGGGCGAAGCCACCAAAATGGCTTCGGACTCCAGCACCTTGCGCGCCACCACATCGCCGTCAAAGCTGTCGTCGGTGCCGAGCAAGGTGATGTCGAAATCCTCGATGGGCGGCTCGCGCAGGGTCTCCACTTCCAGCTCGATCAGGATCTTGGGGTAACGCCTGCGGAACTCGGCCAGCAAAGGCGAAATCACATAGGTCGCCAAGACCGGCGGCGCATGCAGGCGCAACAGGCCCGCCAGCTCGGTGGTCTGGGCGCTGACCACCGCATCGGCTTCGTCGATGTCTTGCAAGATGCTGCGCACGCGGCCAAGGTATTGCTGTCCTGCTTCGGTCAGCGACAAGCGACGGGTCGAGCGCTGCAACAAGCGCGTGCCCAGGTGGTCTTCCAGATCGGCGACCAGGCGCGTGACCACTGGGGCCGACATGTCCAGCGCACGGGCCGCAGCGGCAAAACCACCCTCGCCCACCACGCGGTCAAACACACGCATCGATAACAAACGGTCCATGGCGCACTCCAAAACGGGATTTCAAGCCCCCAATTGTTCCGCATTTGGAAATAACCCAATGCAATTTTGGTTGTTTTTCTCTGGATTCAGAAATTTTACAGTTCAACCCATCGATGCAGCGCTTTCAACCCATGCGGCACCGACCAGGCCAAAAGCCCAGTCCCAACGACCGGCAGCCTGTTTTTTCAACTTTCAAGGAAACCTCATCATGAACCGCTCGACCTTCTCCGCCATCGCCCTCACCGTTGCCGCTTTGGCCGCTTCCAACGCCATCGCCGCCGATGCTTCGGCACCGAAAACCCGCGAACAAGTCAAAGCCGAACTGGCGCAAGCCGTGCGCACCGGCGACATCGTGGCCAACGGCGAAACCGGCCAGAAAGCCCATGAAATGTTCCCAGGCCTGTACCCCGCCAAGCCAGCTGTGCAAGGCAAAACCCGGGAACAAGTACAAGCCGAATTGGCCCAAGCCATCCGCACTGGCGATGTGACGGTCAACGGTGAAACAGGCCTGACAGCCCGTGAACTGGCGCCTGCGCAATACCCTGCCCAGTCCAGCGCCCCCACCAAAACCCGCGAACAAGTGAAGGCTGAACTGGCCCAGGCCGTGCGCAACGGTGACATCGTGGCCAATGGCGAAACCGGTGTCACGCTCAACCAGCTCAACCCACAGCGTTACAACCGCAACATCTGAAACCCACCAACCCAGTCACCCCGCAGGCCTTGACGCCCAAGTGGGGTGACTTGAAATGAAAGAACCCGGACCATGAAACTCCTGCACGTTGATTCCAGCATCCTGGGCGCCTATTCCGCGTCCCGCGAACTGACCGCCGACATCGTTGCCCAATGGGTGCAAAAGCACCCGGGCACCACCGTCGAACACCTGGACCTGGCGGTGAATGCCCCCGGCCACTTTGGTGCCGACGCCATCGCCATCAAGGGCGTGGCCCAGCCCGAACCCACCGCCGCGCAACGCGCTGAAAACGCCTTGTCCGAGCAGCTGGTGAGCCAGTTTCTGGTGGCCGATGTGATCGTGATCGGCGCGCCGCTCTACAACTTTTCGATCCCCACCCAGCTCAAAGCCTGGATCGACCGCCTGGCCCAACCGGGCCGCACTTTCCGTTACACCGAAAAAGGCCCCGAGGGCCTGGCGAAGGGCAAAACGGTGATCGTGGCGTCCACACGCGGCGGCGTGTATTCGACCAGCGAAGGCGGTCAGGCCATGGAGCACCAGGAAAGCTACCTGAAAGTGGTGCTGGGCTTTTTTGGCATCACCGACGTGCGCATCGTGCGCGCCGAAGGTCTGGCCATGGGCGATGAGGCCAAAGCCACGGCCATGAGCACCGCCCGCGCCGAGATCGCGCAAGCCCTTGCCTGAAGCCGAGGCAAACCTGCCTCGTCCTGCAACGAACACCTCTGCTCATTGACGGCAATTCGGGCATGCGCAACCGGCGCGAGACAAAGTTGCATCGAGCGCAGGCTCAACCCCTCAGCGTGTGAGCCAGCGCCGCGCCGCAAAACTCAGCGCGTCCACACAGGCCACCATCAGCAGCATGGCCGCCAAAATGGTGGCTGTCTTGTTCATGTGGAACAGGCCCATGTGGAAAGACAGCAACTGCCCCAAGCCGCCCGCACCCACCACGCCCAGCACGGCGGCGGCGCGGATGTTGTTTTCCCAGCGGTAAAGGGTATAGCTCATGAGCTGCGGCAGCACCTGCGGCAAAGTGGCATACAAGAACACGCGCAGTGGCCCCACGCCCTGGGTGCGCAAGGCATCACCCGGCCCGGTGGGCACGTTTTCCATGGCCTCGGCAAACAGGCGGCCTAGCACGCCGCTTGTATGCAGGGCCAAGGCCAAGGTGCCCGCCATGGGCCCTAGACCTGCCGAGATCAAGAGCAATGCCGCCCACACCAGTTCGGGAATGGCGCGCAGCGCATTGAGCAACCAACGTGTGGGGCTGCGCAGCCAGGCAGGGTCTTGGGTGCTCAAGCGGCTGGCGGGCACGGCCAACGCCAAGCCCAGCACCGCCGCCATGGCGGTGCCCAGCGCCGACATGGCCAGGGTTTCCCAGGCGGCCCAGGCCACCTTGTTCACAAACACGGGCGACAAATCAGGCGGGAAAAACTCCGCCACAAAGCGGCCCATGCTGCGCGCCGCCTCCACCGATGCAAAAGCCGCCCAATCCAAATCGAGCGACACAAAGCTGGCCACCACCAAGACCCCCAAAGCCACGGTGAACCAACACGCCTTGCAGCGGGCATCAAAAATCGGCGGCGGCAGTTTGTAAGGCGGGTTGGCCGCTTCGCGTGAAGAAAACGAGGTGCCTGAAGACTTCATGCCAGCGCCTTTCTCAGCCAGGCGCTCACGCGGTCGGCCAGCGCCACCAGCGCAATGAACACCAGCAGCAAGGTGGCCACCTCGCCGCCGTTGAACATCTTCATCGAGTTGTCCAGTTGCTGACCGAGGCCACCCGCGCCCACAAAGCCCAGCACCACCGAGGAGCGGATGGCGCATTCCCAGCGGTACACGGTGTACGACGCGAGTTCGGCTGCATGGCTGGGCAGCAGCGCGTACACAAAGGCCTGCAGCCGGCCGCTGCCGTTGCGCATCAGGGTCTGGGTGGCGTGACTCTCGCCGCTTTCCAGAATTTCGGCGTACACCTTGCCCAGCATGCCGCCATAGGTCAGCGCAATGGCCAGCACGCCCGCGGTGGGCCCCAGGCCCACCACGCGCACAAACACCAGCGCCCAGATCAATTCGGGAATGCTGCGCAGCACGATCAGCGCCGCACGCACGCACCAGCGCAGCACGGCCGGCCAGCGGTCCATGCGACCGGACAAGGCCGACAGCGACAGAACCCGCGTGGCCAGCAAACTCATCGGCACAGCCAGCACCAGCGCCAGCGTGACACCCGCGGTGGCCATGGCCACGGTGCGCCAGGTCTCGCGCAGCACCATCTGCAGAAATTCGGGGTGGTGCACCAGCGGCCAGAAGCTGCGCACAAAGTCGGCGGTGACCTTGCGGTTCTCGGGCTCCCACAGCACCCAGGGTCGGAACTCGGTGGCCACACCCAGCGGCCACAAGAGCACCAGCGCCAGGCTCAGCCAGAACACGCGTGCGGTAAACGCCGGGTCGCGCGTGGGGGCTGGTGCAAACGGCCGCTCGGGTGGTGAACCGGGAGGCTGGGCCACAGGCAAATGGGACACGGAAGCGGTCATGGGGGGTGAGCGAAACGTCTGGAACCCGAACGCCTCAGCGGCAGTGCATCACCACGGGGGCGGGCGCTGCCGGTGCAAGCTCTTGCAACGCCGCAGGCAACGCCTCACCGCGCAACTCGTGCTCGTGCTGGTCGTACAAATGCGCCAGGCGCTCGGGGCTGACCTGATCCGGGGGCAGGTCAAACACCAACTGGCCATCGCGCAAGCCGATGATGCGCGGAAAGTGCGCCAGCGCCATGTCCACCTGGTGCAACGTGGCCACCAGCGTGACCTGGCGTTCGCGGGCCAGGCCCACCAGCGTGGTCATGGCCATGCGGGCGCGCACTGGGTCCAGCGCCGACAGCGGCTCGTCGATCAGCCACAGGCTGGCCGGAGCCAGCAGGGCGCGGGCCAGGCCCACACGCTGGCGCTCACCACCCGACAGGCGGTCCACGCGCTCAAACAATTTGTCGCCCAGGTCAAAGTGCGCCAGCGCCTCGTAGGCGGCCGGGATGTCCGCCGGGTAAAACAGCGAACGCAAACTGGCCCACAAACCCATGGCGGGCAAACGCCCAGCCAGCACCGAAGTCACCACACGCTGGCGCGGCGGCAGAGGCGGCACCTGCGGGGCCAGAAACAACCGACCACGCAGTGCGCGCAAAGCGCCTGCAGACTGGGCCCAGGGGTTCACCCCCGCCAATTGCAGCGTGCCTTGCGTGGGCGGCTGGGCACAGGCCAGCACCTGCAACAGCGTCGTCTTGCCCGCGCCCGAGGGGCCAATGATGGCCACCTGCTCACCCGCAGCCAGCTGCAAATTCAATGCACGCAAGGCCGCTGGCGCACCCGGCTTCGCCACCGGGTGCCGCGCTTCAAGGGCCTGGAGGTCAATGTTCACTGTGACGGCGTCCAGGCTTTACAGCAAGCCCGCGCTGCGTGCAGCCGACTCCAGGCCTTTGTAGTTGTCGGGCGTGGTGGGCACATAGCGGGTGGCGCGGTTGAGCTTCAGGATCTCGGCGTGCTCGGGATTGGCAGGGTTCAGGGCCAGCAAGGCGGCCTTGATTTTTTCGCGCAGGTCGGCGGGCATGTCGGCGTGCACCGACCAGTTGTAGTTGAAGTAAGGCGGTGTGGTGTAGAACACGTTCACCGCCTGGGTGTCGACCTTGTTATCGGCCACGAACTTTTTCCAGACGGTGATGTCGAGCGCAGCGGCATCGACCTTGCCGCTGACCACCGAGGCGATGGTGGCGTCGTGCGCGCCGCTGTAGGCAATGCGCTTGAAGTCCTTTTCAGGTTCGATCTTGGCTTGCAGCAAAAAGCTGCGCGGCATCAGGTGGCCCGAAGTGCTGCTTTGCGAGCCAAAAGAGACTTGCTTGCCCTTCATGTCGGCCAGGGTCTTGATGCCCGAATCGGTTTTGGCAATGAACACGGACTGGAAACGCGTGTCTTCTTCACGCTGCGCCAAAGGCACCACCTTGCCACCGGAACGGATGCTGGCCTGCACAAAAGTGAAGCCACCAAACCAGACCACATCGACCTTCTTGTTCACCAGCGATTCCACCGCCGCCGGGTAATCGGTCACGGGTGTGAACTGCACCTTCATGCCCAGCTGCTTTTCCAGGTAGTTGGCCAAGGGGGTGAACTTGCGCACCTGCTCGGTGGCGGCTTCCTCGGGGATGGTGGTCACGCGCAGCGTGGTCTGCGCCTGGGCAGCGCTGAAGGCCGACAAAGCCAACAAGCCGGCACAGGCTGAGGACAGGAATTTGGAGAAGAAGGTGTGGGTCATGGTGGCTTGGTAAAAAACAAACAGAAGAGATTACACCCTGAAATCCTTGCACCCCACCAGACAGGGGCCAAACCTGCACAGGCCAGCAGCCGCTGCGGTGACTTAATATGCCGCATGACCACGCCCCAATTCATCCAGCTCTACCAGCACAATGCCGCCGCCGTGGCGCAGGAACTCCTGCAGGGCCTGAGTGCCCCGCAGGCCTTCACCTCGCCCAAGTACCTGTACGACGCGTTGGGCTCGCGCCTGTTCGAAGCCATCACCGAGCTGCCCGAATACGACCTGACGCGCACCGAAGCGCAGCTGATGCGCCTGCACAGCGCCGACATGGCCCGGCATCTGCCCGCAGGCGCTTGCTGGATCGACTTGGGCGCGGGCAACTGCGAAAAAGCCGGGCGACTGCTGGGGCCCCTGCAGGCCGGGCGCTACGTGGCAGTGGACATTTCGGTGGACTTTGTGCGCCAAGCCCTGGACAGCTTGCAGCGCCAGCACCCGGGCCTGGCCATGACCGGTCTGGGCACCGACTTTTCGGGCGGCCTGGATTTGCCAGACGCGCTGGCCCTGGACGCTGCAAAGCCGCGCGTCTTGTTTTACCCGGGCTCGAGCATCGGCAACTTCACGCCCGATCAGGCCTTGGGCTTTTTGCAAAGCCTGCACTGCGCTTGCGGAACGGCACTGGGCAGCGGTTTGTTGATCGGGGTGGATTTGCTCAAGGACGCAGCCGAGCTGGAAGCGGCCTATGACGACGCCTTGGGCGTGACGGCGGCGTTTGACCTGAACCTGCTGCTGCACATCAACCGCCTGGTGGGCAGCAACTTTGCGGTGCGCGACTGGCGGCACCTGTCACGTTTCAACGCCAAGCAGTCGCGCGTGGAAATGCACCTGCAGGCCCGCCACGCAGTGCGCGTGCAGTGGCCGGGCGGCGAGCGCCTGTTTGCGGCAGGCGAGACCATCCACACCGAAAACGCCTGCAAATGGACGGTACCGAACTTCGAGGCCTTGCTCCGCTCGGCAGGCTTTGCCCAGACCCGTGTCTGGACCGATCCGGCCCAGCGCTTTGCGGTGTTTTGGGCTGCAGCCTGATGGCGCTTTACAGGGCCACCGACCGGAAGCCCGCAAAAATGTCGCGCCGCTCGGGCACAAAGAAGTTGCGGTAACGCACATCCACCACATGGGCCGATGTGGCCGCGCACGCCCCACGCAGCACGCGGTGCGTGTGCCACCAGGGCGCTGAATAGTCGCGGTAAGGGTGCACCTCGAAACCCGGGTAGGGTGCAAAGTCGCTGGCTGTCCATTCCCACACTTGGCCCCACACCAAATCCGGCGAGTGCACCGCGCATTCCCATTCGGCTTCGGTGGGCAAGCGCCTGCCCGCCCATTGGCACCAAGCCTGGGCGTCATGCGCGTTCACATGCACCACCGGCTCGTTCAGGTCCATGGCCTGCCATTGGCCCAAGCGCTGCGCTTGCCAGATGCCTTCAACGCAACGCACATGGGGCGGCAGCGCATGGCCTGTGGCCTGCACAAAAGGCAGGTAACGCGCCCAGCTGACGGCCGCTGCATCGATCTCGAACGCTGCCAGCGCCACCGGGTGGGCCTGGCGCTCGTTGTCAAAAGCAAAGCCTGGCCCGGCGTGGCCCAGCGTGTACACCTGTGCGGGCACCTGGATGGGCCCCAACCGATCCGTGGTCGTGTCCTGCGCTGCCGCTTCACCGGATGCGGGTTCACGCCAGCACAAAGCCGGTGGCAAGGCCAGTCCCAGGTTTTGCGCCATGTACACCGATGCTTCGTTGTGCATGTCTTCGTGTTGCAACACCAGGCGCCAAAAATACAGGGCTTCGTCGCTCTCTCCCTGGCCTGCGGCTTGCACCGCTTGCAATGGGTCCAGGCTGCGCTGCAGCACCCGCGCCATATAGGCCTGCGTCCCGGCCAGATCAGGCAAGGCCAGGCCCCAACGGCTGTCGTGCGTGACTTCGCTGGAGTTGTAGCGCTTATCGGCATCGGGCAGGAAGGAGGCGCCAAAGTCCGTGCCGCTGCTGGCACTGCGCGTGCCCAGGTGGCGCTGGCGGTTGCGTACTGTCCACCATTCCTGAAACCAGGCGATGTGGCCCCACTCCCACAGGGGTGGATTCATCTCGGGCAAAGGCGGCACCGACAAATCGGGCAAAGCGTTTTGCCAAGCGTGCATCAGCCCCAGCGTACGGACACGGGTGGCTTGCAGGGCCTGGGCCAAGGCCGCCGCACCCGCCGTGCGCACGGCGCTGTACACCGGCCCCCTGAGTGGACCCCACGGTGCATCCGGCGGGGCTTGCCTAGCGCTGTCCGAAACCCTGCTTGACGGCGTCTGCCCTGCCCCTGCCGAGGTACTCTCATTCATGTATAAACCGCCCATGCAAAAACTTCGTGTGGTCATTGTCAGCCCGGCCCTGGCCGACGCCAACAATGGCAATTGGCAAACGGCGCGCCGCTGGCAACAGCTGCTGTTTGCGCATTCTGCCCGCATCGTGCGGCAGTGGCCCGATGCCCAGGCTGACACGGACGATGTGATGCTGGCGTTGCACGCCCGCCGCTCAGCCGACGCGGTGCATGCTTGGCACGACAGGCACGGCCCGCGGGGCCTGGGCGTGGTGCTGACGGGCACCGACCTGTACCGCGACATTGCCCACGACCCGCAAGCGCAAAAGTCTTTGGCACTGGCGCATTCCTTGGTGGTGCTGCAGGGGCTGGGGGTGCAAAACCTGCCGCCCGAGCACCAGGCCAAGGCCCGCGTGATTTTTCAGTCCACCGGCACCCGCCAGACCTTGCCTAAAACCAAGCGCCACTTGCGCGTGGTGATGGTGGGGCATTTGCGCGAAGAAAAAGACCCGCTCACCCTCATGGCAGCAGCCCGACTGTTGCCGCCCGACGCCGGCGTGTTCATCGACCACATTGGCGCAGCGCTTGACCCCGCGCTGGGCCAGGCCGCTGAGGCCACGCAAGCGCAATGCCCCCATTACCGCTGGCTGGGGGCTGTGCCTCACGCGCAAACGCTGCGGCGCATCCAGCGCGCCCACCTGCTGGTGCACTGCAGCCGCATGGAAGGCGGGGCGCATGTGTTGATGGAGGCCATGTGCAGTGGCACGCCCGTGCTGGCCTCGCGCATCGACGGCAACGTGGGCCTGTTGGGCGAAGATTACGCGGGCTACTTCAACCCCGGTGATGCACAAGCACTCGCCGATTTTTTGCTGGCTTGCCGAGCGCCGCAAACCGGTCACAGCCTGGTGGCACACTTGGGGGATCAGTGCGCCCTGCGCGCACCCTTGTTTGAACCTCAGGCCGAACGCGCCGCCTTGCACCGCTGGGTGCAAGACCTCTGGACCCATTGAATGCAATCCTCCCATCAACCTGTTTTGCGTGACCTGGTGCTGGTCGGCGGCGGCCACAGCCATGTGGGCGTGCTGCGCATGTTCGCCATGAAGCCCGAGCCCGGTGTGCGCATCACCGTGATCTGCACCGACATCGACACACCCTACTCGGGCATGCTGCCCGGCTACATCTCGGGCCATTACAGTTTTGACGAGGTGCACATCGACCTGGGCCGTCTGTGCGCCTTTGCCGGTGCACGCCTGTACCACGACGCCGTGGTCGGCATCGACCGCAAAAACCAGAAAGTCATTTGCCAAAACCGCCCACCCGTGGCCTATGACCTGCTGTCCATCAACATCGGCTCCACGCCGCAGATGCAACACATCGAAGGCGCACCCACGCTGGCGGTACCCGTCAAACCGATTGCGCAGTTCAACCAGCGCTGGCTGGCCCTGCTGGACAAGGCGCGGCAGTGGCCTTCGCACAGGGGTCGCATGACGATCGCGGTGGTGGGCGGTGGTGCGGGGGGCGTGGAGCTCTTGCTGTCCATGCAGTACCGTTTGCGCCACGAACTCAAGGCCCTGGGGCGCAGCCCCGAAGATTTGAAATTTGTGCTGCTGACTTCGGGCGACACGATCTTGCCCACACACAACCCAGGCGTGCGGGCACGCTTTGCCAAGGTGCTGCAAGAGCGCAATGTCGAGGTGCACACGCATGCCGAGGTGGTGCAGGTCTCGCCCGGCTGCCTGCACACGCGCGATGGACGCACCTTTGATGCCGACGAAACCATGTGGGTCACACAGGCCGGTGGCCCGGCCTGGCTGCAAAGCACGGGTCTGGCGCTCGATGACAAAGGCTTCATCCTCGTTCACCCCCAGTTGCAATGCCTGAATGACCCGCTGGTGTTCGCAGCGGGCGATATTGCCTCTTTGGTGGAACGCCCGCTGGAAAAAGCCGGTGTGTTTGCCGTGCGCATGGCCAAGCCTTTGGCAGAGAACTTGCGCCGCAGTTTGCGCGGCCAAAAACTGTCGGCTTACCACCCACAACGCCACTGGCTGGCCCTGATCTCGACCGGCAACCGTTATGCGGTGGGTTCGCGTGGGCCTTGGGGCTTTGGCGGTGACTGGGTGTGGCGCTGGAAGGACCGGATCGATCGGCAGTTCATGCGCCGCTTCACCGAATTGCCCGACATGGCAACCCAAGCGCCTGGCACCAATTTGCAGACGGCCATGCGGTCGATGGGGCAACTCCTCAAGGACATCCAGGCGCAAGGCAAAGCCCCCACCACGCGCCTGAGCCTGACATCCGAGGAGTCCTTGCAGGCCATCTCGGCCATCGCCATGCGCTGCGGCGGCTGCGGCGCCAAGGTCGGTGCCAACATCTTGTCCCGCGCACTGGGCAGTTTGCAACCGGTGGAACGTCCCGATGTGCTGATTGGCCTGCACTCGCCCGACGACGCGGCCGTGGTGCGCGTGCCGCCAGGCATGGCCGTGGTGCAGACGGTGGACTTTTTCCGGGCTTTCATCGACGACCCGTATCTGTTTGGCAAAGTCGCGGCCAACCACGCGCTGGGCGATATTTTTGCCATGGGCGGCGAGCCGCAAACGGCCACCGCCGTGGTCACCGTGCCGCCGGGCCTGGAGAGCAAGGTCGAAGACCTGCTGACGCAGATGATGGGCGGTGCGATCGAGGTGCTGAACGCCGCAGGCTGCGCCCTGGTGGGCGGACACACAGGCGAAGGCGCCGAGCTGGCCCTGGGCTTTGCCATCAACGGGCTGATTGACGAGAAGATGGACAGCGTGATGCGCAAGGGCGGCATGCAGCCGGGCGATGTGCTGCTGTTGACCAAACCCATGGGCACCGGCACCTTGTTTGCGGCGCACGCACGCCATGCGGCCAAGGGCCGATGGATCGCCGCCGCCTTGCAATCGATGGTGCAATCCAACCAACAGGGCGCTGCCATTTTGCGCACGCATGGCGCCACCGCCTGCACCGACCTGACCGGTTTTGGTCTGCTGGGTCATCTGGTGGAGATGACCCGGCCGTCCGGCGTGGACGCCGAGTTGAACATGAGCACGCTGCCCCTGCTGGACGGTGCGGTGGACTGTGTCAAGGCGGGCATCGTCAGCTCCTTGCAACCGGCCAATGTACGGCTGCGCCGCGCCCTGCGCAACGCGGATGAGTTTGTGAGCGACCCGCGCTACCCGCTGCTGTTTGACCCGCAAACCGCGGGTGGCCTGCTGGCCAGCGTGCCCGCAGCCCAAGCCGCTGCCTGTGTGCAGGCGCTCAAAGCGGCAGGCTACGCGCACACCGCCATCATCGGCCGCATCACCGCGCAAGGCGAAGCCATTGAGCCGGTGCTGCTGAAAACCTGAGCGGCTCCCACAACATGACCACAGAACACTTCACCCACCCCATCACACTGAACGCCGATCTGGCCCAGCGCTGCGTCGTGCACAGCCCCTCGCTCGACTGGGTGGACTCCCCCTCATCGGGCGTGTCGCGCCGCATGCTTGAGCGCGATGGCGGCGAAGTGGCCCGGGCCACGTCGATCGTGCGTTATGCGCCGGGCTCGGCCTTTGCCAGCCACACGCATGGCGGGGGTGAAGAAATTTGGGTGCTCGACGGCACGCTGCACGACGAGCACGGGGTGTACGGCCCCGGCACCTACATCAAGAATCCGGTGGGCAGTTCGCACGCGCCGTCATCGCCCGAGGGCTGCACGCTGTTCGTGAAGCTGCGCCACTTGGACCCGCGCGACGACGAACGCGTGGTCATCGACACGCGGCGCAGCGAATGGCGACAAGGCCTGGTGGAGGGCCTCAAGGTCTTGCCCCTGAACACCTTCGAGACCCAAAACACCGCGCTGGTGCGCTGGGCACCGCAAACGTTTTTCAACCCGCACCGGCATTGGGGCGGCGAGGAGATTCTGGTGCTCGAAGGCGTGTTTTCTGACGAGCACGGCGACTACCCCGCAGGCAGCTGGCTGCGCAGCCCGCACATGAGCCAGCACCAACCCTTCAGCCGCGAAGGCTGCTTGATCCTGGTGAAAACCGGGCACCTGGTGTGACGCTCATGAAGATCACCCCATGGATTTGGATGCTTGCAGTTCACGGCCCAATGTCCGGGTGATCAGCCCAACACCCGCATCAAGACAGGTCAGCTGCCCGAGTGGTCGAAAGTTCTGCAACCCCCCGGCTGGCTTGGACTTTCTAAAATGATTGGCTTGACGACACAATTTCACACCATGACTTCTTTCCAGCCCTCCAACATCGCACCCCATGGCGTTTTGCGCGTGGCCATCAACCTGGGCAACCCTGTGCTGGCTGGGCTTGACGCCAATGGCGAGCCCTCGGGCATCTCGGCCGATCTGTCACGCAAACTGGCCGCACAACTGGGCCTGGGCGTTGAATGGCGCATCTTCAAAAAGGCCGACGAGTCGGTGCAATGCGTGCGTGCCGATGACGCGGACATCGGCTTTTTTGCGATCGACCCGGTGCGCGGCGAGGGTCTGCATTTTTCACCGCCCTATGTGCAAATCGAAGGCGCGTACATGGTGCGCAGCGACTCGCCCTTGCAAAGCAATGACGAGGTGGACCAGCCCGGAAACCGCGTCACGGTAGGCGCGGGCAGTGCCTATGACTTGTTTTTGACGCGGCACCTGAAACAGGCCCCCATCGTGCGGGCGCCCAGCTCGCCTGCGGTGGTTGACGTGTTCATGGCGCAACAGCTTGAAGTGGCCGCCGGCGTCAAGCAGCAGCTGCAGGCCGACGCGCAACGTTTGCCGGGTGTTCGCCTCTTGCCTGGCCGCTTCATGGTGATCCACCAGGCCATGGGCATGCCGGCGCAGCGCAACGCCCAGGCTCGCGAACACCTCAATGCATTTGTCGAAGAAGCCAAGCAATCGGGCTGGGTGGCCGAGGCCTTTGTGCGGCACCAGATCCAGGGCGCAGCAGTGGCGCCGCCGGGCTATCCCGCACAGGACTGATGACGCCGAGGTCCGGTGATAAATTGGGGCTTGATTTTTCAACCCCAAGAGACAAGCCGATGACCTCCAGCAAAACCGACCGCCTGCCTGAAATTCCCCGCGAACAAATGACCGATGCACAGCGTGCAGCGGTGGACGAGTTGGTCAGCGGGCCCCGGGGCAAACTCTCAGGCCCCTTTGTGCCGCTGATGCGCAGCCCCGAGCTGATGCGACGCCTGCAAAAGGTGGGCGAATACCTGCGCTACGACAACACCGTGGGTTTGCACAATTCCGAATTCGCGGTGCTGGTGGTGGCACGCCACTGGTCACAGCCGGTGGAGTGGCACATCCACAAACCCATCGCCATGAAGGCGGGTGTGAGCGAAGAGACCTGCAACGCGATTGCCGAAGGCCGCCGTCCGCCCAACATGACGGCCGAAGAAACCGTGGTGTACGACTTCCTGCAGGAGCTGCTGCACAACCAGTCGGTGAGCGACGTGACCTGGGCCGCAGCACAAAAGATGTTTGGCGACCAGGGCGTGATCGACATGACGGCGCACTGCGGCTACTACAGCTTACTGGCGATGGTGATGAACACCACGCGCCGCAGCTTGCCCGACAACGCCGCCCCGGGCATCGCGCCGTTTCCACAGTAAAGGGCCGACGGCACCCGCTTCCGCCCCGGCCCGCGCCTTCTCCGGACCACGACCGCAAATGCCTTTGCGGCCGCCCACTTGGTGGTGGTCTCGGGCTCCTTCGTGGGAGTCCGTCTGTTGTTGGTCTCTGACACATTTGTGGGAGCCACCCTGTTGTTGGTCTCGGGCACCTTTGTGGGAGCCAGCCTGCTGGCGATGCCTGGCAAACCACCAGCCATCGCCTGCGAGCAAACGTGCGCCCACCCCTGAGCGCCAGGAGAATCAACCAAACGCGTTGAGCGTTTGCCCCCCGGCCTGCACCGGGTGCGCATGCACCAGCACCACGGCCATCACGCAGGTTTCGGTGCCCCGGTTGATCCAGTTGTGCACCGTGCCGCGCTGCACCATCACGTCACCGGCCTTCAGGTGCACTTCCTCGCCGGACTCCAGCTCCATGTCGATTTCGCCCGACATGACCACGATGTAATCGACCGAGTCGGTGCGGTGCACGCGCTGCTGCACGCCAGGGTGGAAGTCGAGGATGCGGAACACGGTGCCGTTTTCGATCACCGAAAACTTGCCCTCGCGCTTGCCTGCATCGACATGGCCGTTGTTGTTGGCCGGGCTGGTATCGGTGGTCCACACATTGCACACAAAACCGTTGGGGCGGCCCTGGCGGTAATGGCTGCAGATCTCATCGATCTCGACGATGGCTTTGCCTTGCTCGTCGTGACCGGTCACGATGCGGCGAATGGCGGGGTTCACGGAGGTGGTCATGCAAAAAACTCCTGGTTCAACGGTTTGATTTCAATCCAATGCGGGGCTGTTCGGTAGACGGCATGCATGCGGATTCAGCGGCCATCATCGCCCACGCGGCGCATGAAATCGGTCATGGCTGTCGCCAGGGTTTCTTCGTGCGCCGCCCAGGCGGAAAAAGGCAAGGCGGGCACGTCTTCGTCCGCCACCGGCAACTCGAAAAGCTCGCAGCCTGGAATCAGCGCCGCCGCTTCACGCCCGTGGCGTGACACATGGGTTTTGTCGTTGCCGGGCACCACCCAGGTGGGCACGCGGATGGCCTGCAAGGCCTCGGTCGCCATGCCCAGCACCGGCTCGCGCGGGCCTTGCAAAAAGATGGCCAGCCAGTGGCGCATGACGGCGATGTAACGGGCCGGGTCCATGGCCATGAGGCGCTCAAGATTGGCCGGGTTGGCGCGGATGAGTTCCTGATAAAACGGTGTGGCGCACACAGCGGCCATGCCGCCTTGCTCGGCTGCGCGAATGAATTGGCCGTAATAGTTGTCAGGCAAACGGCCCGCCGTGAAAGCGCCGCCGGTGATGCGCAGCAGGAGCAAGCCACGCACCAGCTCGGGGTGGCGCAAGCTGGTCAACAGGGCCAGTCGTGCGCCTGACGAGCCGCCACCGAAGAACGCGGGCTCGGCATCCAGGTGACGCATCAGTTGCGCCCAGTCATCGGCCCAGATTTCCTCTTCACCCAGCTCGCCGTCGATGCACACGTCCGATGCGCCCGTGTTGCGCCGATCGTGCAACACCACCCGGAAACCCCGGGCCGCGATCTGGCGGGCCAGCGGCTCGAATTCGGCCCCGCTGCGCCGCCCGCCCGACACCAGCGCCAGCCAGGGGCCTTGCTCGCCCAGCACCTGGTAATGCAGGCGCACGCCGTGGATGTGTGCAAAAGCCATGGCCTCAGTCCAGCAGCGCAGGCAGTTGCCAGCCGATGGCCGACTCCAAGGCATGGGCCACTTGCAGCAAGCGGCGCTCGCCGTGCAGGGCTGCGCCCATTTGCACCGCCATGGGCAAGCCTTCGCTTGACACGCCCACGGGGCATGTCAAGGCGGGGTGGCCCGTCAGGCTGAACAGGCGGTTGCAAGCGCTGCGCTGGGCTGTGGGGCGCTCCATCAAAGTTTGCAAGGTCTCGGGCAAGGCTTCACGGCCGGGCCACATCAGCACATCCACCTGCTCGCGCAGCAGGGCATCGACCTCGTGCTGCCAAACATCGGCTTGCACGCGTGCGGCATGGTAGTTGTCGGCACTCAGCTGGGCCGCAGCTGCCAGTTTTTGCCGCAAGCCATGGCCCAGGTTTTCCGGGCGGTCACGCCAGATGTGCTGCAGTTGCTGAAAGGCTTCATAAGCGATCAAGGTGTTGGCGGCCTGCACCACAGCAGGCTGCGGCGGCAAAGCCACCGGCAGCACTTGCGCACCCTCGGCCTGCAGGGTTTGCATCGCCCGCTCAAAGCAGGCCCTGATTTGCGGATCGTGCGTGGCTTCGCCGGTTTCAGGGTTCAACCACAAACCTGTGGGCACGCCGATGCGCAAACCCTGGAGCACGCTGCGCTGTGCATCGGCCGTGCAGGCTGCCGTCACATCGGTGCCATGCCAGGCGTCCCAGATCACCGCCTGATCGAGCGCGGTGCGGGTCAAAAATCCGGCCACGTCCAGCGTGGGTGCCAGGGCGATCACGCCCGACAGGGGGTAGGCATGGCGCGTGGGTTTGAGGCCCACCACGCCACAGGCCGCAGCTGGGTGGCGGATCGAGCCGCCCGTGTCGGTGCCGGTGGCGGCGATGCACAAACGCGCCGCCACGGCCGCGCCCGAGCCGCTGCTGGAGCTGCCGGGCATGTGCGCCAAATGCCAAGGGTTGCGCGCAGGCGGGAACAGGTCATCGTCTGCGGGCGAGCCAAAGGCAAATTCATGGCAAGCCGTTTTGCCCAGGCTGATGGCCCCCTGCTTTTCCAGACCTGTCACCAGCGTGGCACTGACATCAGGCACCCAGTCGCGCCAATGTCTGGAATGCGCGGTGGTGCGCACGCCCCGGGTGAGGAACACGTCCTTGTGCGCGATGGGCAGGCCATGCAAGGGCCCACGGTGCTGTCCCGCAGCGATCTCACGCGTGGCCTGGTGCGCCGCTTGCAAGGCCGCATCCAGCGTGGGCGTGACGAAGGCATGGACTTGCCCATCCAGCCGCTCGATCCGCTCGGCATAGGCTTGCACCAATTGCAGGGGCGTGATTTTTTTCAGCCGGATCAAGGCACTGGCTTGCGCCAGCGACAGCGCATGCAGCGGCGTGTCCAAGGACATGCCTCAAGTCGCTGGCAAGGGACTGGCTTGCTGAAACCATTGGCTGATTTCAGCGCCGTTCCAGAACACCACACCCGGCTGCTTGGCCAGAAACTCGAGCATCATTTCAAAGTAACGGATGCGGTGCGCAGCGCCCGAGATGTAGGGGTGTACGCCAAACGCCATGATGCGGGCGCTGTGCGCCGACTCGGCATACAGCCGCTCAAACGCGTCCTGCGTGCGCAGCAGCATGGCGTCCGAGCGTTCGTGCGACGTGAGCATGATGTTGATGTCGTTGAGCTCGATGGTGTAGGGCACCGACACCAGCGGGCCATGCTTCGTGTGCACATACTGCGGCTGGTCGTCGAGCACCCAGTCGCCAAACCAGGACATGCCCAGTTCCTTGATCAGATCGGGGGTCTCCAGCGTCTGGCTGCGGCCCGGGCCCAGCCAGCCTTGCGGCCGCGTGCCGGTAAAGCGCGTCAGCACGTCCAGCGTCTGCTGCATCATGGCGCGTTCATCAGGGATTTTCTGGATCGGAATTTGTTCGTAGCAATGCGCCATGAACTCCCAGCCCGCATCCAGCGCGGCCTGTGTCACGCGAGGACGCGTTTCACAGACTTTGGCGTTGATGGACAAGGTTGGGCGAACGCCAACATTTTTGAAAGCGTCCATCAGGCGCCACACCCCCACGCGCATGCCGTATTCGTGCCAGGTCCAGTTGGGCACATCGGGCACCGGGGCCTGCCCGCCGGGCGGCGGCGAAACCATGCGCGGCATGGGGCGCGAAATGTCCCACTCCTCGATGTTGACCACGGGCCAGACCACCAGCCGAACGCCTTCGGGCAAGCGCAGTGGTGGCCTGTCGACGATGGCCGAAAAAGGCAAACGGTCCTGCGGGCGCAACACCCCGTTGTTGATCTCGAAGCTCATCAGTTCACTCCACCGGGAATCGACGCGGCGATCTGCCGCAGTTTGGCTGTTTCGGTGCGGATTTCCTGCACCATTTGCTCGGGCGTGCTGCCCACCAGCGTCATGCCCATGCCGTTGAGCTTGCGCTGCACATCCGGGTCGGCCAGCGCGGTTTTGACCGAGGCGTGCAACCGCGCCTGGATGTCGGCGGGCAGACCTTTGGGGGCAAAAAGCCCCACCCAATAGGTCAGGTCGTAACCGGTCAGGCCGCCTTCGCTGAGCGTGGGCATGTCCGGGTATCGCGGGTCACGCACCGAGCTGGTGGTTCCCAAAAGCCGCACTTTGCCCGCATCGATGTGTGGTTTGGCCGCACCGTCAAAAATAACCTGGCACACCCCGGCCAGCACATCCTGCATGCCGGGACCCGAGCCTTTGTAGGGCACATGCACCATGTCGACCTTGCCCATGGCGTTGAACAATTCGCCTGCAAAATGCAGGCCGCTGCCCATGCCCGAGGTGGCGTAGTTGACCTTGCCCTTGTTTTTGGGATCGCGGGCGTAGGCCAAAAATTCGGGCAAGGTTTTGGCTGGCACCGAGGGGTTGACCACCATCAGCAAACCGTATTTGCCCACCAGGGAAATCGGTGTGAAGTCGTTCACCGGGTCATAAGACAAAGACTTTTCCACCACCGCCATGTAGGTCTTGGTGCCATTGGTGGTCATGAGCAGCTGGTAACCATCGGGCGCCATTTTGGTGACGGCTTCACTGCCGATGCGGCCACCGCCACCGGCGCGGTTTTCAATGACGATGTTTTGACCCAGATTGCGCGACATGGCTTCGGCAATGATGCGGCTGGCCTGGTCCGAGAAGCCGCCTGCGGCATACGGCACGATGGCCTTGATGGGACGCTGCGGGTAGCTTTGCGCTTGCACCGACAGGGTTGCCGCACTGGCCAGCAGACCCAGGCCCATGCAGGCCAGCCATTGGCGTTTGGATGCTTTCATGTGAAATAGCCCTTCGTTGTCTCGTCGTGGTGGGGTGTTGTCGTGAACCGAAGGAAATTCGCATCGAATTTCAAAAACCAGTATGCGTGCCGGTTTTTGACTTGGCAATCGGGGCATCCCGGCTTGACCCGTCGAGGGCGGTGCGTCAGGCTCAATATTCCGAATTGTGGAATAGTTTGTAAGATCGGCGCATCATCCCTGCTGTGCTGTCGCGCAAAAATCCGTCGAAGAAACTGCCCATGACATCCGCTTTGAAAAATGAAGGTGCACAAAGCATTGCCCGTGCGGCCTTGCTGCTGAGAACCTTGTCGACGTTTGGCTCGCAAGGGGCGGCATTGATGCAAATCAGCACGCTCACCCAATTGCCCAAGGCCACCGTGCACCGCATCCTGTCGGCCATGCTGGAAGAGCACCTGGTCGAGCGGCCATTGGGCACGCGCCACTATCGGCTCGGCCCCGAAGTCTATGCTTTTGGCATGTCGGTGCTGGATGTGTTTGACATCAAGACCATTGCTCAACCCTCTTTCGAGCGGCTGGCGCAGACCACGGGCGAGACGGTGTACCTGGGCATCCGCTGTGGCTACGACGCCGTCTGTCTGGACAAGCGCCAGGGGCACCTGCCCCAGAATGCCGAAATCCTGCAGATCAACGACCGCTGGCCCATGGGCATTGGCTCTTTCAGCCTGGCCATCCTGGCGCATTTACCGGACGACGAAATCGCCGACATTGTGGCCTTCAACCGCCTGCGCATTGGCGAAGACAAAGCTTTCAGCAAGATGAGCGCAGGCATCCAGAAGACCCGCAAAAACTGCTACGCCCTGACCAAAACCCGATCGGCCAGGGGGATTTCGGGCATTGCCGTGCCCATCTTTGACCGACGCCGCTACCCGATTGCCTCTTTGTGTGCGGTGTCGACGCTGGAACGCATGAAAGGCAGCTACCTGAGCGGTCTGGCTGCGACACTGACCCATGAAGCCGAGATCATGTCGGCGCAATACGAACTCGCCCGAATGAACCCCACCCAGGCCGAGAGCTGGCGCACGGCCATCAAGGATCCGCAGACTCCTCGCATTGCTTTTTGAACACCCAGGTGGTCAAACTGACCCTGCACGCAGCCGGGCGGCACTGCTGTCATGGAATACCCCCATCTGGAAATTCCGCATGCCGGAATTTTGAGCTTGGTCAAGGCACTCGGCCAATCCTAGAATGCCCGCACAACAGCAACCTTGGAGACTGCGAATGAAGAAGCTTGTCCGATTTCTGAAGTGGGGCCTGCTGGCACCCTTGGGTTTGTGCATGGGCCTGGCCCAGGCGCAGGGCTTTCCCAACAAACCCATCAAAATTGTGGTGCCCTTCGGGCCGGGTGGCTCGGGCGACATCACGGCGCGGGCCTTTGGCCAGTACCTGGAGGGGCAGTTCAAACAAGGCGTGGTCATTGAAAACAAAGCCGGCGCCAACGGCATCCTGGGCACCGAAGCGGTGAAGAATGCGCCCGCCGATGGCTACACCCTGCTGCTGACCACCAACACCACCTTGGCGGCCAACCTGAGCCTGTACAAAAAAGTACCCTACGACCCGCTCAAGGACTTTGAGCACCTGGGCCAGTTCGGCACGGCCGCCTCGGTGGCCATGGTCAGCAAGGACTCGGGCATCCGCACAGCGGCCGATCTGACGGCCTATGCCAAGGCCAACCCCGGCAAGGTGTTTTTTGGCCACTACAACTCGGCCTCGCAAATGACTGCCGAGATGTTCAAGGTCAAGACCGGTGCGCCCATGACCGGCATTCCCTACAAAAGCATTGGCTCGGCCCTGCAGGACTTTTACGGCGGCCAGTTGCAAGTGCTGTTTCTGGAATACCTGCCCGCCATGGCGCACATCGACAACCCCAAGGCCACCGCCATTGGCGTGACCGGTGCCACCCGCTTCAAACCCTGGCCCAACGTGCCCGCCATTGGCGAAACCTACCCCGGCTACGAGCTGGGCTTCTTCCTCGGGCTGGCCGCACCGGCGGGCACACCACCCGATGTGGTGCGCAAGCTGGATGGCGCCATCACCTCGGCCCTGAAAGACGAAGGCTTCCTGGCCCGTCTGGCGCAATTGGGCCTGGAGCCTTCCAAGGTATCCAAGGCCGATTACCCTCGCTTCATCCAGAGTGAAATCACGCGCTGGGCGCAGGTCATCAAAGACGCTGGCATCAAGCCCGAATAAGTCGCCTCTTCTTTCCTCCAGAACCAAAAACAGGACCCATCATGCGTTTAGGCTACTTCACCATGCCCCTGCATCCCTTTGAAAGGGACACCACCGAAACCTTGCATGAGGACCGGCAAACCATCATCCTGGCCGACCAGCTGGGCTTTTACGATGCGTTCGTGGGAGAGCACTTGACCGACAAGGCCGAGAACGTGACCAACAGCCTGATGTTTCTGGCCACGCTGATCCCGGAAACCAAGACCATCAAGCTGGGCAGCGGCACTTCCAATTTGTCGCACTCGCACCCCACCTTGCTGGCCTCGCAAGCGGCCATGTTCGACCACCTGGCCAAGGGCCGCTTCATCTTTGGCATCAGCCCGGGCGCTTTGGCTTCGGACGCCGAGGCGCTGGGCATCCTGGACCAAGACCGCAACAAGATGTTTGCCGAGGCCATCGACGTGATCCTGGCCATCTGGGAGCGCGAGCCGCCCTACAACATCGACTTCCCGGACAACCGCTTCAAGGTCACCACCAAGGTCACGGCGCTGCCTGAAATCGGTCGCGGCGAATTGATGAAGCCCTTCCAGAAGCCTTTGCCCGAAATCGTGGGCACGGTGGTGGCCCCCTTCTCCAAAGGCGTGATCGCCATGGGCAAGCGCAACTTCCACCCCATGTCGGCCAACTTCCTGATGGACCATTGGTTGAACAGCCATTGGGACAATTACTGCGAAGGCAAGACCTCGGTGGGGCTGATGGCCAACCCGGCCGACTGGCGCGTGGCCCGCACGATTTTTGTGGCCGACGATGCCGCCACCGCCCAACGCTACGGCCGCGCCGATGCCAACAGCCCTTACCGGTATTACTACCGCCAGATGCTGACCAAGATGATGATCTCCAAGCGCCACGTCATCTTCAAAAAGCACATGGACGAAGACGACAGCTTCGTCACGCTCGACCGCTTGCTGGACGAGCTGGTCATCACCGGCACCGTCAATGAAGTGGTCGACAAGATTCTGGCCTTGCGCGAGAAGGTCGGTCCCTTTGGCGAAATCGTTTATGCGGGCATGGACCTGGTGGACCCTGCGCTGGGACGCCGTTCGATGGAGTTGATGGCCCACGAGGTGATGCCGCGTGTGAACCAGGCGCTGGGTCTGGGCTCGGCCATCAACGTGAACGCACCTCTGGAAACCGCAACGGCATGACCCCTGCAGCATTTCGTCAGTTGATGCGCATGCATCCGGCGGCGGTGAACATCATCGCCACCGGCAAGGCGCCACACCGCACTGGCATGACGGTCTCGGCCTTCATGTCTTTGGGGGTCGAGCCGCCCACCGTGGTCTGTGCCATCAACCGCAACGCCTTCACCTATGCCCACATGGCCGACAACCAGGTGTTCAGCGTGAACACGCTGGCGGTCGAACACCTCGAATTGGCCAAATTGTTTGCGGGGCAAGCCCAGGTGTTTGGCGATGATCGTTTTGAAGAGGGGACATGGGACCCCTTTGATTCAGGTTCGCCTGGCCTGCGCAATGCGGTCATGAGCCTGGAGTGCCGCCTGATCCGGCAAGTGCAAGAGAGCACGCACTGCCTGATGATCGGCGAAGTCATCTCGGGCCGTTGCAATGCGTCGGCTGCACCTTTGTTGTACCGCGATGGGCAGTGGGTGACCACCAGCGAAGACCTGCTCATGGCGCCTGCCGAGCGTTGAACTCAAGTCTTGGCTCGGGTGGTTTGGCGTCGGCCGCATGTCAAGGCTGAAGCCGCCGACCGCATCCCCCGCAAGTCGGCACCTTCAGGTCCGACATGCGGCGTCAAGCGCTTTCAGGCTGCCTTGAGGGGCAGCCGAATCAAACGCGACAGCTCCTCCAGTGCCAGGCCAGGCACCGTGTCGATCACCACCAGTCCTTGCGCTGTGCAAGCCAATGTGGCCAGGTCGGTGTAGACCCGCTTGACGCAGCCAATGCCGGTCAGAGGATAGGTGCAGGCCTGTACCAGTTTGCTTTGGCCTTGCTTGGTCAGCAGGTCCATCATCACCCAGGTTTGCTTGGCACCAATGGCCAGGTCCATGGCCCCGCCCACGGCGGGAATCGCATCGGGCTCGCCGGTGTGCCAGTTGGCCAGATCGCCCGTGGCACTGACCTGGAACGCGCCCAAGACACAGATGTCCAGGTGCCCGCCGCGCATCATGGCAAAGCTGTCGGCGTGGTGAAAAAACGCACCGCCCGGCAACAAAGTGACGGGTTGTTTGCCCGCGTTGATCAGGTCGTAATCTTCCTGCCCTTTGGCCGGTGCCGGTCCCATGCCCAGGATGCCGTTCTCGCTGTGCAACAGCACTTCGCGGCTGGGCGGAATATGGTTGGCCACCAAGGTGGGCTGGCCGATGCCCAGATTGACGGTGGCGCCTTCCGGAATGTCCTGCGCCACGCGGGCGGCCAACTCGTCTTTGCTGCGTCGGGTGTAAGTCATGCCTTGATGCCTCCGGCCTGCGTGGCCACACGGTCGATCTTGACCACCGCCTGAACAAAAATGCCGGGCGTCACCACGGTCTCAGGGTCCAGCTCGCCCAAGGCCACTTGTTCATGCACCGTGGCCACGGTTTTGCGGGCGGCCATGGCCATGATGGGGCCAAAGTTGCGCGCAGCCTTGCGGTAAGTGAGGTTGCCCCAGCGGTCACCACGCTCGGCCTTGATCAAAGCCAGGTCGGCATGGATGGGCGTTTCGTACACGTACATGCGGCCATCGATTTCGCGGGTCTCTTTGGGCGAGCCATCGGGGTGTTTGGCCAGCTCGGTGCCGTAACCCGTGGGTGTGAAAAAACCGCCAATGCCCGCGCCAGCGGCGCGGATGCGTTCGGCCAGATTGCCCTGCGGCACCAGCTCCAGCTCGACCTGGCCAGAACGGTAAAGGCCGTCAAACACATAAGAATCGGTTTGCCTGGGGAAACTGCAAATGATCTTGCGCACCCGGCCCGCTTTGAGCAAGGCGGCCAGGCCCTGTTCGGCATTGCCCGCGTTGTTGTTGACCAAGGTGAGGTCACGCGCGCCTTGCGCGATCAGGCCTTCAATCAGTTCGTCAGGAATGCCCGCCGTGCCAAAACCACCGATCATGACGGTGGCCCCATCGCGGGTATCGGCCAAGGCTTCACGGACCGAAGCCACAAACTTGTTGATCATGTTGCACTTGCCCAGGGTAGAAGAAAAAGGATCGCTCCAAGCCTTGGATTTTCGCAGTGTGCAGGCCTGAGACTCAGGCACCTTGGAGACTGCCCGGCCCCTGTCACCACGGGATCTGGTGTCACCTGCAGGGCTGCCGTCATGGCGCAAATCCGTCAACATACCGCATCTTTTGAAAGGATTCCTTCATGCCGCTCCATGCCCTGCGCACCCTTCGTCGCCGTCAACTGTGGGCTCAGCTGGCCACAGGGGCCCTGTGCCTGCTGCTGGGCTCAACGGCCGTGCAGGCTCAGCCCGCTTACCCTCAGCGCCCCATCCTGATGGTGGTGCCGCAAGCCGCTGGCGGCACCAACGACATCGTGGGTCGCCTGGTCAGCCAGAAACTTTCCGAAGTGCTGGGCTCGCCCGTGGCCGTGGAAAACCGGCCCGGCGCGGGTGGCAACATCGGCACCCAGTTTGCGGCCAAGGCCCCCAAGGACGGTTACACCCTGCTCATGACCATCAGCAGCAGCCAGGCCATCAACCCTGCGCTGTACAAGAACCCGGGCTTTGACCCGGTGAAGGATTTCAAACCCGTGGCCTTGATTGGCGCCGTGCCCAATGTGCTGTTGGCCAACCCTGGTTTCAGTGGCAAATCGGTGCAGGACCTGATCGCGGCGGCCAAGGCCAAGCCGGGTCAGTTGCAATACGCGTCGGCGGGCAATGGCACGCTCAACCACCTGCTGGGTGAAATGCTCAACAGCATGGCCGGCATCCAGCTGCAGCATGTGCCCTACAAAGGCGTGGCCCCGGCCATGAACGATGTGCTGGGCGGTCAATTGCCCTTTGTGTTTGCCAGCCTGCCCGCATCGCTGAGCCACATCAAGGCCGGCAAGCTCAAGGCCCTGGCCGTGAGCAGCCCACGCCGCTCACCGGCGCTGCCGGATGTTCCGGCTCTGGCCGAAGCCGTGCCCGGCTATGCCGGCACCTTGTGGATCGGCCTGTTCAGCCCGGCGGGCGTGCCTGCCGAGGTCTCGGCCAAACTGAGTGACGCCATGGCCAAGACTCTGGCCGCCAAAGACCTGCGCGACAAGCTGGAGCAGCAAGGCGTCGAATTGGCTGCACCCACCACGCCCGAACAATTCGCCACGCTGCTCAACGAGGACATTGCGCGCTGGGCGCAAATCGTCAAGTCATCGGGGGCTTCGATTGACTGATCAAGCGCCTCAACGGCCAATCGATTATTCTTGACCCACAACCAACTGGAGACAACATGAAACACACTTTCAAACTGACCTTGACCGCCCTGGTCCTGGCCTGCGGCAGCGCTCAGGCGCAGCCCTACCCCAACAAGCCGATCACCCTGGTCGTGCCCTTTGCTGCTGGCGGCCCCACCGATGTCGTGGCCCGCATGATGGCCATCCCCATGGGCAAGTCACTGGGCCAGTCGGTCGTGGTCGAGAACGTCAACGGCGCAGGCGGCACGGTGGGAGCGACCAAGGTGGCGCGCGCCGCCCCCAATGGCTACACCATCTTCCTGCACCACATGGGCATGTCCACATCGCCCGCCCTGTACAAAAAACTCAGCTTCGATCCGCTCACCGATTTTGAATACATCGGCCAGGTGCTGGACGTGCCCATGACGCTGATTGCCCGCAAGGACATTCCGGCCAACAACCTGCAAGAGCTGATCGCCTACATCAAGGCCAACGAAAGCAAGGTGTCGCTGGCCGATGCGGGCCTGGGCGCTGTGTCCAACCTGTGCGGTTTGATGTTCAAGAGCGCCATCGGCATCAACATCAACACCATTCCCTACAAAGGCACAGGCCCGGCCATGAACGACTTGCTGGGCGGCCAGGTGGACATCCTGTGCGACCAGACCACACAGACCGTGCCCATGATCAAAGACGGACGCGTCAAGGTGTTTGGCGCCACCACGCTCAAGCGCCTGGCGGCCTTGCCCAACGTGCCCACCCTGGACGAGCAGGGCCTCAAGGGCTTCGAGGTGAAAGTCTGGCATGGCATGTACGCCCCCAAGGGCACCCCCGCGCCGGTGCTGGCCCAGATCAACACCGCCATGCGTGCAGCGATGACCGAGCCGACCATCAAGCAACGCCTGGCCGAACTCAGCTCGGAAATTCCCACTGCCGACAAGATGACGCCCAAAGGTCTGGAAGACCACCTGAAGGCCGAGATCAACAAATGGGGCCCGGTGATCCGCAAAGCGGGTGTGTCGGCCGACTGAACACACAGCTGAAACGGGCAGTCTGTCGCAGGTGTCATGCCAAGCGCGGGCACCACACAGGCTGCGTTCCGCACATGTCGGCTGATCAACGGACTTCTGCAATGGCTGTAGATAATGGGCTCTACAGCCATACCGTTTCATCATGAACCATCAAAACGACCCCAAACCTCTGGTCAGCGCGGCAGAACTTGAAGCCCTGATCCAGGGCTGGGGCGCCTCTCCGCACAAATCCGTTGATCGGTTCTTTCCGCTTCGCTTCTGGTACATCTTCACTGTGATTTTGGTGGCCGCCGTGTGGCTGCTGTTCAACACACAGGCGATTGCACAAAGTCTGACGGAAGACCCCGAAAACCTGATCCGCTTGCAAAACTTTCTCTATTTCAGGGGTTGGTTTTTGCTGATCGTTCTGGCTGTCGGTTGTTACTCATATTTCAGAAGCTGGTACACCGCTTTGGTCTTCAGCGCTTTTTTGCTGATGGGCTTGACCAATCTGGTGTTTGTGACCCGTCCTGCCAGAGGTTGACACCTTTTCTTGAAAGAAAAGGCAAGTCATATGGAATCAGGCATCAAGAGAACTCAGAAGGACTACACGCTGGCTTTTAAACTGGCTGTGGTGGAGCAAGTAG
>Ga0255126_1000143_pt1 | contig 28770 bp, 23 predicted proteins | sample Law_Miss_RepA_8d_FD_188556 | JGI IMG/M metagenome (GOLD analysis project Ga0255126, IMG submission 188556) | Freshwater microbial communities from St. Lawrence River, New York, United States - Law_Miss_RepA_8d | ecosystem: Environmental > Aquatic > Freshwater > River | place: USA: New York... | reverse complement strand
TCTTGCTCGATTTGAGGAATTAGTGGAAAGAGCCTCTACATAATGGGTTTTGCGTTATTCCGCCTCACTTAGTGATGCCAAAACGCGAACTGCACCATTCAAAACCCATGCCTCATCAACGATCGGCAAATAGACAGTGTTGAGGTTTCTCAGCCCTCGAGTGTATCGCCGCCGGATATCGGGAATAGCAATATCGTGTCCGCCTTGAGCCACCCGCGATGCAACTCGCTGTATGGCCATTTCGTTATTTGGTAGCCAGATAAAGTGCAAAGTAACGTGAAACCCATGTTCTTTCCAGCGCGGAATGCGCCGGCGATAGCTACGCCCGACAAAGCGTAGTTTCCGAGGCAAGCTCGTTTTTCCCATTTCAAGCTAACCGAGTCGTTATAGAAAGATCTCGGATGCTCGCAGCGTTTGTTCGAGAGCTTGAGGGGAAATGACGCGATGGTGACGAACAAACCATTCGTTGTGCGCTCGCAGGCTGGTTCGGTTGAATCGCTTGCACAACTCACGTCGCTCGCATCGCGATTGCTCACTACCCAATGTTTAGTTCTTGAGAATTTGCAGCTCGTTCCTGCGGCATATCGTTGCTACAAAACGCTTGCCGTTTCTTTGTATTCGAGCCAATCGATAAGTTCAACAAGCCGATTCGTACCAACTTTACGATGGCGATCGCTTCTGATTCCGCCACGAACGATATCTTACTTCGTCACAACTCGACCCTCCTGACGATATGGCTTGGGTGATCGTAACGATTGCTTGGTAACATGGGCAAAGATTATGCATCATCTTCAAACAGGACGGTTCATTCTGATAAAAACTCAACGCAATCGCTTTGTATTTCAGCGTCGGCAGGACGATAACCTCGGTGAGATGTATTCTGAACATGTTTTTTTATCGCTGTCCGAATGGAATGTCATTATGAAGAAAGTTATTGCACTTTTGGTGCTGGGAATCTTGCTGTGTACTGGTGCGCAAAGTGCCCAGGCGGGTGTTATTGCGTTTACAGCAAATCTTTCCCCGGAAGCAACCGGTGCAACGGGGTCTGGATTTGCTCAGGTGGATTTTGATATCGTGGCTCATACGATGCGGGTTCGGGCCAACTTTGCAGGTTTGTCAGGAAACTCCACAGTGGCTCACATCCATGGTCCCACGGCATTGCCGGGCGTTGGGACCGCGGGCGTCATGACCACTACACCCACGTTCGCCGGATTCCCTTCAGGTGTGACGAGTGGAACGTTTGATGCTACATTCAACACGTCGCTGGCTACCACATATCGAGCCGGGTTTATTACCGCCAACGGCGGTACAGCGGCTGGAGCAGAGGCAGCATTCTATGCTAGTTTGCTGGCAGGGACTGCTTACTTGAACGTCCATTCGACCACCTTTCCTGGTGGCGAAATCCGAGGATTTCTGAACGTTCAGTCCGTTCCAGAGCCAGCTAGCATTACAACGATGGCCATTGGATCAATTGGCTTGTTGCTCAGAAGACGGTTCGCCAAACGCAAATAAATGGTAAACGCAAATTGAACTAAGGGTATCAAACTCAGTTTGACCCTACGGTTATACCAGCAGGCCGACGCTTCAAAACGTCGGCCTGTTCTCGTTTCTAGGCGTTGTATTCATGGGGTTTGCACACGTGGTGCGGGTGCTGGCCCCGGTAGCCCCAGGGCGGCGCTGCGCTCTGCCCTGGGCTATCTCATCTCGCCCCGTTGGGGCAATGGAAGATCATCGTGTGTTGAATATTGCAGGACGGATTCTCGAGCTGCAAGAATTTGCCTTCGCTCGGAACTTCGCGGTCACTTACCCAGCTCGTTTGCTCATTGCGCTAAAGAAGACACTAGGCAACCATGATGGCAGCTTTGATCAACCTGCGAGCTATAATGTTTTTGTACTTGGTAAGCTTGGCCCTGAGAAGCGAGGGAAGCTATACCTGCACTTATCGAACTTGCGAAAGCCCCAAAGACTTCGGATCATCTAAAGAAAAATATAGCTGACGCACTCAGATGCATTCGCCAACCTGACTCACCCTCCCCACACTCCTGCATGCGGGTACGCACCGGGTGGCTCAGCGAACCAAGCGTGCGTCATGCCAACGCAGCTTGCGATCACTTTGGCGATGTGCCAAACCCCATTGCGACTCTTGCCACATCGGCCCCGCCTTTCTGCGCGGGACGTTCGCCCTCACGAAGTCGCCTTCACCTCATGCTTGTTCTCCTGAAGTTACCATTTGGTATACTGATAACCTGGAGATTCTTATCTCGCACAGAGGACTTGTCCAATGTGAACGGCACCCCAAAAACTCAATGCCCGAATCCATGATTCATTCCGCCGCCGGGTGAGTCGAAACGTATTGCGAAAGGTTGTTGGTTTGCAAGTAACGATCCGCGAGTATATCCCAGCAGATGCAGAGAAGGTTTTTGCGCTTCGAAAAGATCCTCGACTTCGTGGCATGCAGTACGCTCCATCCATACTTGAGAGTCCTGCGTCGCAAACTGCCTTATTTCAACCCGGCCCTGATATTCCCAGAAACGGTTGGATGTGTTCATGCATACTAGTGGACGGAAATTTTGCTGGTCACATTTCGCAGATATATTCGACTTTCGGCGTAAGCGACACGACTGTATTACTAGGGTGGAATATCGTGCCTGAGTTATGGGGACGCAAGATTATGGTTCGTGCACTGGAACTGCTATTCTCAGCAAGGTTTGAATCGCACCCCAGGCTTGTTTTCATCGCTTGCTGTTTCGCTTCAAACAACCGATGTTTGCGAGTTATTGAAAAACTTGGCTTCAGAGCTGACCGACTTACTGTCCTGGAACGACTTTCTCACTTTAGGATGACCTGGGGCCGTGAGCGTGTTGTAAAGTACCGTCTTGATTTCGACTTGTGGCAGAATCGAAATCCCCAAAACTATCAGTAATCGGGGTAGGGAAACCCGTTTCTAAACACCCGCCCCACAACACCACGGTATGCGGGTCCGCAATCATCTTCGTTGTCTTCCCTTTCGATATTCCGAGCCAACAAAGAAACCCCAGGGCGGCGCTACGCTCTACCCAGGGCTATCTCATCTTGCCCCGTTGGGGCAATGGATTTGTCCAGGTGCGTTCACCTATGCAGACCAGCACGATTTATCAGTTCCACATTGCGGTGACGAAGCATGGTCGATGTTCTGTTGCAAGAAACAAATGGCGTCCAAGACCCAGGGCGGCGCTACGCTCTGCCCTGGGCTATCTCATCTTGCCCCGTTGGGGCAATGGAAGATCAACGTGTGTTGAATATTGTAGGACGGATTCTCGAGGTGCAAGAGTTTGCCTTCGCTTGGAGCTGCTCCGGTCCCTCAGGGTCGTCATGGTAGCTGTAATCGCCAACGAAGTTGTTCGGGTTCTTGACCAAAGGCTTAAGAAATCCGACTTGTGGGAATCCCCTTCATCGGGTTCGGATCGTTGGGTGATAGCCACCGCATACATGGCTCCTTCGAAAAGTGTTTCACTTACGTTAGTCGTTCTCAATTGTCCACGAGTCGGATCCTCCCTTGGGATAGAGAGAACGCTTCGCAGCCTATTCAATCAAGGATACCGACCCGTTATTTACCTTCGGCCCAGTCGTCGCCATTCGGTCTTGCCAATTGATCACCATCCCGGTGAAGTCCTGCGCTCAGCGCTAAATGGGACAGGAACTGTTCTCGCTCTGATGGTGAGATCATGACGGACTTGAAGATTCCCTTACCAAATTGGATATGCAAACGATCCAGGGATAGAGCGGGAGAACTAAGCGGGTTGCGAGTCGGACGCACCTCCAAGATATCCTTGAGCGGAACGTGCTGGCGGCATACACCAAAACGAACGATTAGACGATCGCCGCCAATTCCATACCGCATCGGGAAAACGAGGCCGACGTAGATCCCCGTGACAAATAACAAAGCGCCGAAGCCCCAGGCCATCTGAATGGGATCGCCACTCATTGCCGAAGCCGTCGCCACAACTGAAGCAACAACCGGAGGAACCGCCAGCAGGGGTACCAACCACCAATCCACCTTCGACTTGTACCACCTAATTAGTCTGTCTTCCAACTCCAATCTCCTCTTTTCCCAGATTTTCAACTTCCTGCAACGAAGCGATTGTAGTTTCGTAGTTACTGACGCTTCGCGGAGGCCCCCGTGATGAACAAGCCAACAGTCGCATGAGCAAGCTCAGATGTCAAGTATCGCTTAGGCTTAGATTTACGTGAGAACAGATTCAGAGGTTGATCTACCAAGCTGCAAAAAGCAAGAGCTAGGAACTCTACGTTCGAAGCCGCAAGATCACCCGTACACATACCGTATTCCATGATGCTTACGACCAGTCGAAACCGCTTCTCCGTCAACTTGTCCAGTACGCCATCAATCTCAGGAACTGTCGGGCCATAGTATGTTTGGAACATCAGCCTTGGAACACGCGGGTCGATACAACAGTGCTCGAACGATGATATGACGAATGCAAGAAGCTTACTCACAAACGTCGCTTCACCTGCGATGATCTCTTCCAATCGATGCTGGCTCTCGCCATAGTGTCGCTCGATCAACGTTTGTAACAAAGATGCTTTGTCGGCAAAGTGATGGTAAAGCGTAGGCTGGGTAACTCCAGCGGCTTGCAAGATATCCCTAATGCCGGTGGCGGCATAACCGCGTTGAGAAAATAATGTTAGCGCTTCATCGAGCAGTCGCTCGCGTGTTTGAGCCGCTGCTTCACTTCGTGTACTCATGGGGATTGGTCCACGTTTTTGCGAGTCTGCTTCAGGTCATGGCCCAAATTATCGAAGATCGTGTGAATCAAGTCTTCGGTCCTGTCGGCTGTCAACAGAAAGAAACAAAACAACATCTCGTCTGTTGTCCCTTCACCCCATGTGACTCGCTTGGGCGGGGACGATGGATTCGATGGATTGGCCGCCGAATTGTCAAAAACTGCTTCCACGACCAGTTTTGTCCCAGCTTTTAAGCGGATCGGTCGCTCGTAATAGTATTCGTCCTGCCAGTTATAGTTCCACGTCGGTATGTCGATCAGCACTTGCGGCTGTTGCCTCGGTTCGGTCGCGGTCACGTGCATCGATTTACCTAGCAGGTGCATGTGAGGAACGATACCCACCATGATAACGTCCTTGGGAAGAGTGTAAGTTGTCGAGCGTCGATAGCTAGCTTCACCTGCGGGAATGTCCATCTCATAGTTCGCCATCCAAATACTACCGACCAGTTTCGCTGATTCCTTTAACGAATCTGCCACAGGCTTATCGACAAAGTAAAGTCCGAGTTCAGATAGATCCTCCTCAACCTTACCCGTTGGATGGTAATGAACTTGAACAACCAAATCGCTTCCCTTCTTGAGATAACGCCCCATATCGTTCGGAAGTCGCCTTGCCGTGTTTCCAACGGACCAACCACCCAAAGCGCCGCTCGGTAGGAATCCGGGGCCACCAAAGTTGCCATAGCCTGGCTCGGGCGTCGCAGCATCAAGCTTTCTCGCTTGGCCCTTGTCGTCAAGGAATAGCACTGCGTGATGGACAACACGCTTATTACCCGGATGGAACTCAACTGCAGCTACAAGTTTATCCTCGGGGATTTTGATCGGAATGACAAAATTTTGAAGTAGGTCAGGACCGCTGGCTGGAACCCTGAACCGTTCTTGCATTTTGACCACAAGATCAGGTTTACCTAACTGCCATCCTTCTGCATATATGGCAGCAGGTGGCAGGTCTGCCTCATCTCCAAAGGTACACCCTGACTTAACCCAATCGGCCAGCAAATCAAGCTCTCGATCGCTCAGCCGTCGTTGCCCGATGAATCGGTGCGCCGTCTCTGGTCCTGGGATCCACGGAGGCATGATACGTTGTTGAGTAACTTCAACAATCATCTCAGCATACGACTTCGCTTCTTCGTAATTGGTTAAAGAGAATGGAGCGACTTGATCAGGACGATGACACGTCTCGCAGCGTTGCTGCAGGATAGGGGCAATATCGCGAGCGTAAGTTACCTTCTCCTCAGGTGTATTCGTTCGATCCGAAGGAAGTACGCATCCGACCGGTTTGGTCTGGCCGACTACTGGCCTCTTATTGGCTGAAGCGGCATGAATCGCGTCTTGCAGATAGCGATTCTCCACGTTTGCTCGTCTTCGGCCAATGGCTTCGTAAGCATTATCGATTGCCCCACGATAGATAACTTCACCGGTTGCATTGATGACAAATGCTTCAGGTATATGGCTCGGCTTCAAGATGCTAGTCAGGAGCCCAGAAGCATCAAAAAGAATGGGGAAATCAGCTTTGTATTCCCCGAAGTGTTTTTTAGCGCCGTGTCGTGTCGTATTCCGTTCTGAGACGATGCCAAGTAGTTCGACGTTCGGAGGCAAGGTTTGATGCAATCGATTCAATTCCACGATGTACGAATTCGCAATCGGGCAAGTGGTCGACAAGAAGACGAATGCACGGTTCAAGTGCCTGTCATTGTCGGACAGCGCATAGAGTTTGCCATCTAGCGACTGGCAATCAAAGGAAAATCTCAGGTTATGCGAAGGCTGCCCGAAAGCAATTGGACAGTATGCAAATAGGCCAACCAGAAAAAGACAAAGCACGAGTCGCATTCGAAGTAGCACTCCTCGCAAGCTGAAACTAGAAACGACAAATATACCGTTCGGTATAGTCATGTGATTTAGCATATCGACTGGTATACATCGCGTCAAGCATTTACAGTAATGTACGGCAGAACAACACGCTCGGGCCGACGGCACGCAATTTCCAATATGGCTGAACTTAAGAACAGATCTTCGGAACAGTGTGTCCTGAGGAATGGCCCCATCGAAGGTATCACCGAAAGCGGACCGCCCCCGGAGGTTCAACTTCCGAAAGACGCAGGCGTATCCGTGACGACATCCACGCAGTACTCTCGAATGTGATCATACTGGGCACTGAGGCGCAAGTTAACTTCGCTTCACACGCTACTCGTAGAATCGTTGCGAGCAACAAAGCCCATTTGTCGGAACTTATTGTTTTACTGCGGTACTACATGCGCAAGGCCTTGAACCAAGCCCCAAACTCTCCCAACCCGTAACTCTCAGACTGAGGACCTCATCAGACACTCCATGAGATAATTCAAGATGAGGATCACACGAACGTGTTTATTCACCCAAGGGCTAGGTACCAAAAGAAGCGATTTGCTGCTGGCTACTTAGTGAAAAGCTTGTCAGCTCCTTGTCGCGATACGCACTAGGACTATTGCTCCTCGTACGTTGGCGGTTTTCCAAGTAACGCTGCAATTTCCGTTAATAATCGATCGGAGCTGCTCATGTTGCTGCGCTGCATCAGCACACCCCTTGCAACCTCCGGAAGATTGGTGATCAACCCATCAACCCCGCGATTTATCAGCGACGACATGCTTATCGGATCGTCGACCGTCCAAACATAGATCTCTTTGTTTGCACGGTGCATCTTGTTGATAAGGTCTCGCGTTGCAAATCGTGCGTTGATGGCCAAAAAATCAGCCTCTATTTTCTGAATATTTCCAACCGAGACAGATAGTAGTAGCCCACATTTCCAGTTCGGTCGCAAACGCTTGATTTTCCTGACACCTTCAGGCTTCAGCGACATCACCATAATCTCATCGGGCATCCCGTGTTTTTCCACAATGTCCGCTACCCTCTGCTCCAACTGCTGGTCGTGGCCATAATACTTAAGCTCGATCAGAACCTTGATCTTGCCTCGGCACATTTGCAGCACTTCGGAAAGGGTTGCAATGCGTTCGTTCTCGAACTGAGGTCCGAAAGAACTGCCGACATCGATACTACGAAGCTCCGACAATCGAGCCTCCCAAACTTTGGTTTTGTTTCTGGCCAACTTCATGAAGTCGCTATCGTGGATAACAACCACTTCGCCATCGGCAGACTCTTGAACATCAATCTCTACCCAGTCGCTACCTGCCTCTATAGCCATTCGCACAGCTGCCAAACTGTTCTCGGGTGCAGCTTTGGAAGCACCGCGATGCGCCATAATCTTTACGTCATCTTTCCATTGCAAACGACTGATTGCGCTCGCACCAATCCAGGCTGCTGCAAGCAATCCTATCAAGCAGAAGCTTATCGTCTTGTAGCGATTCAAAGTCAGTATCGGGAATTGGTGACGAGTGTTCAGCAGCGGAGTGCTCGCAAGCGATTTTTCTGCATCTGGATGCAGTTTCCGGTACGCATGAAATAACATCAGCGCGAAACCTAGCGATCCAATCAAATTTAGAACCACGCTGACAACTGCAAACGCAGAAAGCATCAATCCAACTCGGCCTGCCAATATGGCTTGGGACCCAAGGGAGCTCGGGATTAGCCAACGCCCTAGCATTCCCAGGAAGAATGTTGCGATGGCGTTCGCTATGATCACAGCCATCAACCAGATGACCATCCATCTCAATATCAGAAGACGCTTCCCAGCGATGATCTTTCGACTTTCTTGCAACGCCACCGAAGTCGCGATGCGATCGAACAAAACCAGAGGCAACGCGAGAAACCAACCCGAATAAAGGCGCAGCAAAATGGTCAGCAGCCCCGTCCCAAGAATTGCGCCTAAGCCCACAGCGATCCGAAAAACCATTGGGCGTTCGTCGAGATAGTAATTGATGTCATACTCTCTTAGGGCAAAAAAGTAGATCGAACCTGCCGCTAATAGAAACGGCGCGGCGACCACTAAGGAAATTGCGGTCAGTCGGCCCGCTACGCGAGTAACGGAAACCGTATGGTTCAACGCGTACCCCAACGCTCCCAAAGCACCGAGTTGCTTTCCCTGCGAGTGTGCCGCAAGGATAGCGAGTAACGAAGCTTGCTCCAAAGCCAGAATTCCTAACCACACCCCGACGATCACTATCGCACAGCACCAGCCAAGCGGAGCAACAAAGAACAGTGCAATATCAACATCGGATAACACTTGGTTGCCGCGAACCACCAATAACACTTGTAGCAAGATCGTAAGCAGAGGTGTTAAAACGACCATCGCGAGCAGCTTGTAAGCTAAATCGGTAATGATCATGCTTTTCCAACACCCGCTTCCGTTGGCGGCTATTGAGCTGAGCAGGCTATTGCTGGACGCTAGATTACTGATCACAAGTCGTCCTCAAGAGTGAATTGCAAAAAGGAAACATGCTCCAGGCGGGTTCGATCTTTAGTGATAAAGGTTTGTTTTCAGTCCATCGCAGCAGACCATTCGATGAACGATCGCCTCATTCAAGGTTTTCAACGCTGGTTCAGTCGGAATAACGGCCGCTAGCGTATCAAATTCCGTTCCTCCCTGCGATAGCCCATAACTGGCGGACACCGTTTTTATACGGGAACTCACCACCAGATGGTCCGTGATTCAAACGCGAGTTGATTAACGCGAATCATCTTCAACCATTGCAACCGACTGATCAAATGCCGCAAATAGACTATGGATCAGCGGGCTACCGCACGTGCACATACGATCTCTCCCTTCCATGCTCGCTCTCTATCGCTGCCCAAATTCGGGCTTCGCATCACCTGCATCTCGGTGGATTCTTTGACAGGCAGAACTATCTACCGCAATCGGCAAACTCAACCGGATCGCTTCTATGCGCACTGTCCGCAAGGTCTTATCGTAGGATTACCTACGGCTGAGGATTCGATGAACGTTACTGGATCATCGGCCGATATCTCACAATGGCAATAGGTTCGAAAGGACTCGACCCTAACAAGTGTGCCAGCGATTCTGCACTGGTTTTTTGGCACGGTGTTTTTTTGGCACGGTGTTTTTTTGCACAGCTTTTTTGCTCAGGGATGGATGCAATGGGTGCTCGACGGATGCTTGGTTACCAAGCAAGCTTGGCTTTAGCGTTGGCTAGTGCAATATTTCCTCAAGTAGCCTTGTGCCAAGAGCAAGGAGGATTCTCGGCGGATCCTGTTTTATCCGGGGATCCGTACTCAATCGATTCTGTACAGCAGCCGAGGGCCAATGAGGCATCGCCCGGGTTACTGAACCAAGGTGGTGTGAACTCCTCATTTGGACAAGACATGACAAAAGAGCTTGGAGCCGCCGGCGCTGCGGGCGATCAAGACCTTGCAACCAAGCTGGTTGATCCAACGGCGTCTGTCACTACCCTCAACTTCCAGAATCGCTATGTATCTTCCTTCTACGGAAACACTGATCAGCAAAACACTTTTGTTTTTCAGCCGGTGATCCCTTACAAAGCATTCGGGACCAATCACATCTTCCGAGCCACGATGCCCTACCGCCTGGATGGGCCTTTCCAAGACGGCCTTGATCCAGTCACTCTGTTCGACCTGATGGTTATCCCCTTCGCAAAGGGGCGCATGGGCGTTGGACCTGTTGTTTCATTTGGGCCAAACAATGGTAATGGACGCGATACGATCCAAGCAGGACCGGCGATCGGCTACGTCACCCAGAAGGGCAAATGGACCTTGGGAGCTTTCAATCAGAACCTCATCAGCGGCGATACCAACGTAAGTTTCCTGCAGCCTGTGATCGCCTATACGATCAATCCCAAATGGACCATCTCCGCTGGGGACTTGCAGGAGGGTTACGATTGGAAATCGGATCAGTGGGTGAACCTTCCAGTCGGATTCCAAGTAGGCCGATTGGTACAAGTTGGAAAAACAACCCTGAGATTGGCTTACAACCCTCAGTACAACTTCCGCGATTTAGACCGCAATCCTGAGTGGACTCACATCTTTGGCGTAGGCTTAGTGGTCAGGTAAACTCTACGACTTGCTTATCGTCCTAGGCTGACGCACTTTCCGTTGCGTCAGATATTGCACATCAACCGAGATCGAAGCGGATAAAAAAAGAGGACCACCACAAGCTGCTTTCGATTACGAGCATCAGCTCGGCTTTGGAAAATCGTTACAAATCAATATCTGCGATTGAAATCCCCTAAGAACCATAAAATCCGAAGTCTCAGACAACTTTCACCTTTACGAGACCCCGGTACAACATCAAGGGCTTTGATGTTACAATCAAAGCTCAATGGTTTCACGATGTTAGTAACTGAGAGTTTGTGATTGAGACCAACTATCGGGCTGAAGAGACAAAGAGATTAGGGTTCTTACATGTTCGGCTATTCGACGCGATATGCACCTACCTGGGTGGTCCTAATATACGTTTTGATCTGCTTAGGTTGCGAACGACCGAGTACACAGGGCGTAAAGTCGACGGAGCAAGCAAGCGTTGAGAAGCTTTACGATCCCCCACAAATAATCCAGGTTGGCGACATCTCAGCAGCATTGTTGACAAGTAATAACCAAGCTTCCTCACGGAGTGTTCGAGCGATAGCGATTGAAGCCAGGAACATTAAGATTGGACTTTCGATTGCGATCGAGGAAGAAGGAAAGAAGCGAACTATTTACCGATCGACGATTCCGGTAAAAACGCCCGATAAGCAGGCTTCTAGTGACACCTTCCGCGGCATGCTTGCGCTTGCAACTCCTAAGCTTTTACAGAAGGATTCAGATGAATCCATTGAACTTGAATTGTTTATAGATTCAGTCGCCGCAGATCGCAAAAGACCGATTCGCTTCAAGCTTCCCTTGAAAGAGATTCTGGAGTCTAAAGAGATTGCACTTTCAGACACTTGGTGTTTCCTGATGTCGCCCAATGGTATGGGACATGGCACCGGTCCGGATGGAAAGATGTGGCCTGTCAGTTGTAGCATTGAGGAAATTTTTGCTCCAGGCAAGGAAATTAGCCTGTCGTCTAATCATGAACAAACCCTGAGTATCGACGTGGATGTGGACGTTATTAACGGGTTACCGACGGTCACCGACCAAATCCGTGCTGTGCGAAAAGGAAAGGCTTTAGTAAGAAGAATGTGCGTGAAGTACTACAATTCAGATGAAGCCCCAGGTCGCCCCCAGGACGAATCCTTGGACAAAGGGATTAAGTTTTATGCGGTTGGTAGTCCGGATGGAGGACAAGCGGTTGGCGGCCTTTCGATGCTTTCAAAAACGGGATCCGCATCGGTACAGATTGAAACTACTGGAGTTACAGCGGACGCAACCTCGCTTCAATTTGAAGTGCGGCAAAGCAGCGATAACTCCGTTTATTGGACGGACGAGATTCGCGTTCCAACAACAGGATTCACCTTTTATCAACTCAATCGAAACGTATTCAAAACGCTCAGCGGTGTTGATTCGGACAAGAAGCATTTCGGAATCCTCGTGTTCCCAATCGACCAAGCGTCCGAAGACAAAGAATGACAAGCTCATCAAGTATCCGCGGTCTCCATCCAGTACATGCATTTACCCCAAGCGGTCGGGAAATACCGAAACGAATACGGATGCCAATTTTGCTGAAGGCCTGATGATGGACTTGTTCGATGGTTGCCCCATATTCCTTGCAGTGGCCTTTGCGAATGAAGCAAACCAAGAGTCGAACTCCGTCGGGCCCCAATTCGAACACCGCTTGAAGAGAATACGGAAGAGAACACGGAGGAGACCACTGAAGAAAAAACGGAGGATAGTTAACAAGCTACGGGCGACTTAAGCTGCCCCTGACTTCAAATGTACTTGATCGGGTTTTGGCTACCGGGGGTGAGATAATGCCGCACACTTTTTCCTAAGTATCGCTTGCGCACGGCACTTTCTGCGACCCTTCCAACAAACTCGTACCTTTCCCCTAACTCGATGTCGTCCCCTATTTGTTCGCTCCCTACGATATTCGAGGTCGTACCAAGTGCCGTCATTGTACTATTTGCCGGTAACCATACTGCTACCCGGTATACCTCACGGATTACCCCGCGATGGACAGCCATAACGTACTCGATCTGCTCTCGCCTAGGGCCAACTCGCCAAGACTTGCGCGTCGCATCATACAATTCGACCGCACTCATACCATGCCTTTACATCTGGCTTATATTGATCAGCAATACCGAATGCTTGATGGCCACCTCCTCGGCACTCAACTCATGAACTAAATCCTCGAGCGTTGTCCGACGCTTGCGATCAAAACCATGCCCCAGAACTTGATTGGTCAATTCCGAGATCCCTAATAATTCGATCGCCGCCGCCTCCACATGCAACGCCTCTTCCTGAGTCAATCCGTAGCGAAGGATCTCAATTCTTGGTTCCAAACCAAGCCTATTGAGTTCATCAAGCCTTGCGACCTTGTCGCTCTGACTGCGGTCTTTCAAGTGAGCTAAAGCTCTTCCACCCTTTCCCTGACCTACATAAAAAATCGCATCAGTCCTTGGATCGACGTATAGATATACGTAGTAACCGAGGGACGAATAAGTAGAGGCTGGGATGGAGCGTACCATAGCTTGGTTTTTTGGTTACCTAATGTAGGAATGACGAATTGTTTGCAAATCAATTTACCAAAAATCGACCCGAAGACCTGATCGCAGATAATATCGCAGCCTTGAGGGATGAAGAGCCAAAACATAGATAAATCAAAAACCACCGCTTTCGATGCACCCAATCCAAGCGGTAGTGCGCAAGCACTCCGGTGAACGCCCCAATGCACTCACCGGGTCGCTTGCGCGACTCCGCTACAAACACCGGGCCGCTTGCGCGGCTCCGCTTTTATCGAACCACCCAATCCAAGCGGTAGTGCGCAAGCACTCCGGTGAACGCCCCAATGCACTCACCGGGCCGCTTGCGCGACTCCGCTACAAACACCGGGTCGCTTGCGCGGCTCCGCTTTTATCGAACCACCCAATCCAAGCGGTAGTGCGCAAGCACTCCGGTGAACGCCCCAATGCACTCACCGGGCCGCTTGCGCGACTCCGCTACAGGCACCGGGTCGCTTGCGCGGCTCCGCTTTTATCGAACCACCCAATCCAAGCGGTAGTGCGCAAGCACTCCGGTGAACGCCCCAATGCACTCACCGGGCCGCTTGCGCGACTCCGCTACAGGCACCGGGTCGCTTGCGCGGCTCCGCTTTTATTGGGCCAATCGAAGTTCGCCTTGTCTGGCCATTGGTTGATAGCAAGGATCCTATACGATAAAATCTTGGTGTTTTGTGAATTTTTATCACTCTCTGCTATTCTCCAGCCTCGAAGAACTTTCGCCATGGCCCCGAAACCGCTGGCTCTCGAAACGGAACTGTTTCGATTCCGTGACAAACTGCTCGACTCGAGCCTGCGGAACCCCCTGCTAAACTACCGTGTCAGTAAACGAAAAACGGTTGAAATCGCCCCGGTATCTGCCGACGACGCTTACAAACGGCTGGTCGATGCCAGCAACTGGCTTCGACTACTTCCAGAACCTATCAAGGCATCAAACTCACCGGTAAAGCAAACGCCGGTCAAAGAATCGATCGAACGACCACCGATCGTAGATAACACCCTCACGACGGAATGCTCTGCCGAGAGATTCGAAGGACTGCTTCGCGGTATGCTACGCGACGCTAAAACGTCGATCGAGGAAACTGGGATCAACTACCTTCATCTCGCTGTTGGTTTCCTTCACTGGTCAGAATCGAACAACGAAGAATCCGACTTGCGTCGAGCTCCCTTAATCCTGATACCTATCCAACTCGAACAAACGATCTCTCCCCGAGGTGGACTAGACTATAAAATCCTATGGAACGAAGATGAAATCCAGTCGAACGCAAGCCTAAGGAAAAAGCTTGAGTCTGATTTTGCAATCAAGCTTCCCGACTACGAAGAATCGACCACTCCTTCGGACTACTTTGACCAAGTTCGCAGATCGATCGCTGCTCGACCTTCTTGGCGCGTCGATGAAAACATGCTTCTAGGGTTTTTCTCGTTCCACAAGTTATCGATGTTTGTCGACCTCGATCCAAAAATCTGGAGCGAATCTAATGCAATCCACGAAACATCACTCGCTTCGCGTCTGATCTCTGGGAATGACTCAACAAGCGGTTCAGGGCTATACGCCCCCGATTACCAAATTGATGAACATCCTACAGCTCAAAACATCGAACTACCTTTAGACGCCGATAGCTCTCAAATCTCGGCGCTCGCAGATATCGCTGCCGGCAAAAGCCTCGTCATCGAAGGACCTCCGGGAACGGGAAAGTCACAGACGATCGCTAATGCGATTTCTCACGCCATGGAACAAGGAAAAACGGTTCTGTTCGTTGCGGAAAAACTAGCAGCACTCGAGGTAGTTCACAAACGCCTCGCTCAAGCCGGCCTTGCGGACTTCTGTCTTGAACTGCACGGACACGCGGTTTCTCCGAAAAAGATTTATGAATCGCTCGGCGAACGATTAGCACGACAAGCCGATATCCAACCGCAGTCTTCACGCGATCGCTCGCACCATGAATCCTATCGAGCGAAATTGTATGCCTACCTCAAAGCATCAGCCAAAAAAATAGGTCCCTACGAAGAACCGTTGTATGACCTATTCTGGCGCGTCGTGCGACTTCGTCAACGCGACGTACCGATGCTCAGGAATCTCCAGGTGGACTGCAATGTAGATCAACCACGCTTCGAAGAAGCGGTCCAGTCTTTGCAAGCCTTTTCCAAAGCATCAAGCCAGTACGATTTACCAAAGCAAAGCGCATGGTGGGGCTTCTTCCCAAAGGATTTAACGCCTGCGGAGTCGGATCGTATCGTGGACTTACTACCGAAGCTTGAACAGGCCGCCACCGACCTTGAACATTGCTTCACCCGTATCTCCAAGGTTCTCGATGCGAGCAAACAAACGACCGCTGAGTTTCTCGGTGGCTGCTCGTCGGAAATGTTAGCCCCCTCAATCACAAATCCTCCACCCAAACCAATCCTGGGCTTCCAAAGTTTTGTCACTCCAGAAATTCAAATACAAGCGATCACAATTCAGCAGCTCGTCAATGATTCCAATCAGGCAGATGGGATACTTAAGCAGCATTTGGACACAAGCGGCCACTCACGCGATCAATCAGTAGCCCGCTTTGCTGGATTGAACGAACAATATTGGCAATCTCTTCCCAAAGATGCTGAGCTATGGAATCTAGCGGAGCTATCGGCTTGGATAAGCCAGCTAGAAAGCCTATTCGCGAGAATCTACGAAACGATCGGAAAGCTTAAGTCATTTGGCTTCTCGGATCCCCAGCATTTAGAAGATGTCGAACGCAATTTAGGTTTCGTTCATCTAACCCAGCACTCTGTGTTGCAAGGTGTCGAACACTTGCAGATGGATTGGTTCTCCGATTCGACGAGAAAACTGTTGTCCGATGCGAAGTCCAAGACAGAAGAGCTTCTCAAGCGGAAAGCCGAGATCAACGAATATTTCCACATGCCATCGGCTCCAGATTCCGATCGATTGCTATTCTTGATCAAGCAGTTCCGCACCCATGGCAACTCTTGGCTTCGATGGTTTTCAGGCGATTACCGCGTGGTCGCAAAGGAACTTCGACAATTTGCGACCTTCCCGAAGGGGACGAATTATGCAAAAACCCTCGCGATACTCGAGTCGTTCTATTCGTTCGACAAAGATCGAAAAGCGTTCGAAAACAACTCAACCTTGCAGAGGATTCTCGGACAGCGATTCCAAGGTCTGGAAACCGATTGGAAAAGTATCGTTTTACTCGGCGACTGGGTCACAACAGCAAAAAAGATGGGGATCGACCATAAGCGAGCGAACGAGTTATTGGCGATTCGAGACGAATTAGTACAGCAGTTCCCAATCAAAGAGATCAAGCAAACGATTCTTTCGATCGATACTGAGTTCAAAAGCCAATGGGCGAAGCAGTTGCAATTCGGTGAGACTTGGCATCGCACGGTGCGATTGTCCGAGCGGATTAAAAGCTTAAACGATTTGAAAAGGTCGCTTCAGGACGTAGAGCAATCCGCATCGTACTTGAAGCTTGGGACAAGTTCTAAGTGCAATGACATTATTCAGTGTGTTGTAGCTGCAAAGCAACTCGAGAAGATCGGCAGGGAAATCCAAAGGATCAAGCAGACGCCCGAATCTACCGAGTATCAATTACTTCAAGAAGCTCACGCTGGAAGTGTTGATTATCAGAAACTGATCGATTGGTTACGTTGCCTTCGCAAAGCTGGCATACCAGCCAGCGTTTATGCTGCGTTGGACAAATTCGGGAGTGAGTCAGTATGCGGCGAGTTGTTTACCACCTTAAAACAGTTTGAGCAAGCTGAAAACGATTGGAACACAACTCGAGATCTGATGACGAATTCCGCAGTTGTTGAACCAAGTTGGATGTGTTTTAGGGACGTTCAAACAGTGCCGTCCGTGAATCTTCTTACTGACGTTCAGAAGCTCATTTCGGAATCGAAGCGTCTACCAGCATGGTTGTCCTTTTGTAGAACCATGGAACGTTGCAAAAGAGCCGGTGTCGATGGCTTTGCAATGGCTGCTGCATCGGACCAAGTGAACGAGAGTCAGCTCAGTGACGCTTATCAGCTCGCACTTTTCCATCGCATAGCCGAAGTCGAGCTACATTCCAACGAAATAGGATTTCATTTCACGACCAACGAGATGGAAGATATTCGCAATAATTTTCAAAAACTCGACCGATTGCGGATCCAGGGAAAGCAATCTGAGATCGCGCAAAAGGTTATGGTGAGACAGGCCCCTGAGGGAAATAGTAGAGGACGCGTCGGCGAGTATACCGAGATGGGATTGATTAGGCATGAGATTGGTAAAAAAAGCCGACACTGCAAGACAAGAGATTTGATGACCAGAGCCGGGCGGGCCGTCCAGGTATTAAAGCCTTGTTTTTTGATGAGTCCGCTTTCGCTGGCTCGATATTTGCCAGCTGCCACCATGGAGTTTGACATGGTCATCATGGACGAGGCATCCCAAATCAAACCGGAGGATGCAATAGGTGCGATATTACGAGCAAAGCAACTGGTCGTCGTAGGAGATCCCAAGCAATTACCTCCCACCAGCTTTTTCGATCAGACAGATGATGAGATCGATGATGAAGATGCGACACAGTTCGACAATGCCGAATCGGTTTTGGAAGTAGCACAGAGATCCTTTCAACCGTACCGAAGGCTCAGATGGCATTATCGCAGTCAGCATGAGAAGTTGATTCAGTTTTCAAATGTTAAGTTCTACGACGAGGATCTTGTGGTTTTCCCTTCCCCTTGCGACACGCTCGGTGGCTTGGGGGTGGTTCACCATCCGGTGACCGATGCGACGTGCGTTAAGGGCGAGAATCTGCGCGAGGCTCAAAGGATCGTCGAGCGAATCGTCGAGCATGCCAAACAGCGAACTGGTGAATCGCTCGGTGTAGCCGCGTTTAATCAAAAACAGTCCGATCTAATCGATGGATTGGTGGCAAAAGCGTGTAGTTCGGATCCAGAATTTGCAAGCTTGTACGCGCAGATGCGAGAGGGCGACGACGGCTTTTTCGTAAAGAATCTTGAGAACATCCAAGGGGATGAGCGGGACGTCATCTTCATCTCGTATACGTATGGACGCGATCCAAGTTCCGGCAAAGTGTTTCAACGATTTGGGCCCATCAATTCCGCGATGGGTTGGCGTCGCCTTAACGTGATGGTGACGCGAGCGAGAAAGCGGATGGAAGTCTTTTCCTCATTGTTACCCAGCGAGATCCATGGAGGGCCGGATAAGAGTAGAGGAGTAAACGCTTATCGAGATTTCCTTGAATATGCCATGAACGGAATGGTGCGGGAGATAGGTTCGGAATCCGGCCGAGAGCCAGGGTCGCCATTTGAAGAGTCCGTAGCACGCGTGGTCGAATCAGCAGGGCTCGAAGCGGTCTTTCAAGTTGGAATAGCTGGATACTACATCGACATTGGGGTTCGTCGCCGAGATGGCGATCGTTCGTATCTTTTGGGAATCGAGTGCGATGGCGCGACGTATCATTCTTCGAAATCAGCGCGCGACCGAGATCGTCTACGAGAGGAAATCATCAAAGGCCGAGGCTGGAACCTTCATAGAATTTGGTCGACAGACTGGTTTCTCAACCAGACAGCCGAAGAAGAACGATTGCTTCGGAGATTACGAGAGTGCTTGGAGTAATTCCGCAAGCTTTTTGAGACAGGCGTCCGTGTTGAGGTGAAAACTTTGGGTACTGGAGAGGCGTGACAGGAGCCCCGCCCAACACTTTACTCCCCTAAACTTTACTCCCCCACACTTCAACACCCAACATTGAACACCACTCACTTACACGTATTTTTGGCGTTTTTTCGTCAACTAGCATTGGTCAGTAAAGTTGGACGCACGGACGGCTTTCTAGCGGTCCGTACTTGTATCCAAAAATCATCCGATATTTTTCCGATATGATGAAGCCTTTCTGATTGGGTTCGCGTGGGTTAATCGCTTTTATAGTCGAAGGTTTAACACTAGCTCCATCTCAGTTCAGTGATTACGAGACGTTCGAATTCGAGTCGATGGCGCACTTATCAAGACGAGGAGATAGAGGTTCGGATATGTACAATGATGGTTCTCCACGCTTTGTGGTTACTTGGTTTATCATCCTCTGCGTCTTTGTCTGCCTTGGTTGCGAGCAACCGAAGTCAAAAGAAGGGGTGTTAGTAGAGGAAGAAAGGGGCAAGGCATCTTACACTCCCCCTCAGATGATCTATCTCGGTGATATCTCGGATGCTTTGCTCAAAGGTAGTGATAAACCGAAATCACCAACTGCTTTGGGTATGGCGATCGAAGCCGACGAATTTAAGATTTCCCTATCAATTTCGCTCGAAAAAGACGGAAAGCAACAATCGCTCTACCGATCATCGATACCCGTCAAGAAAACCAATGGAGTATTTTCTAATCAGAGGCTTAGCGGTATGCTTGCATTAGGACTACCTAAGATTCTACGGAAAGAGTCTGACGACTTTATAGAACTTGAATTCGTTACAGACCCAGTCAACTTCGACCGAAAGAAACCGATTCGCTTTAAAATTCCAACGAAGCCGATTCTAGAATCCCTCACCGACGTATCAAGCGATGAATGGCATGAGCTTTACAGTCCTTCCAGTTGGCTATCTCTCACCGGTCCCGAAAGAAAAATCGAGTTGCCCAACCGTTGTTCCCTCGGCCGAGTGTTCGCTCCAGGTAAGGAGTCTGACTTTCCCGATAATCTGGATCAAACTCTAAACATACAGGTGAATGTGGAATTCCCAGATCGATCACCTACAATCAATGAGCAAGTCCATTCAGCGAGTCATGGAGAAAAATTGGTGAGAAGTATGCTGGTGCAACCCTACGACTCTGATGAAGTCCCAAGCCGCCCAGCAGAAGAATCCTTGAACCATTATTATCGTTTCGAATCAATTTATAGTTCGAATGGAAGAGTCAGAATTGGCACGCTAACTGCGCCAACAGCAGGAGCAACTGGGTCGGTAATTATTGAAACTTCTGGTGTTACCGAGAACGAAACGACTGTCCAATTTACAATGCGACTGAAAAGTGAAAACTCGGTCGCTTGGGCGGACGAGATTCGAGTACCGACCACAGGATTCGCCTTCTATCCGATGAGTCGCAATACCTACAAAACAATGTTCGGTAGTGATTCGGAAAAAAAGTATCTGGGAATTCTTTTGATCCCAGCCGACCTACCTACCAAAGAAAACGAGTAACTCAACCGCTGAATTCCTTCACTTTAATTGGTCACTCTCAGATCGAGGCTTAAATCCATTCACACGAACACTGCTTCGTGTGGTCAAGCATCGCCTAACCTTTTCCAAGAAGAGGTTACTTGATAGTGTGTACAAAACCCAGCAACAATCACTTGGGAGTTTGAATTAGCGCGCGGGTCGCTAGCGCGATGGAGAGGCAGGGCAGGAGCCCCACCACCAACCCGGAATCCACATGAAGATACCAGACATGAATCAACTTTTTTATCTGATAATGATAGTGACGCTTTTGCCCAACTCGCTTGCTTGCGCGATGCCTCAAGTTAGCTTGGATCAAGAAGAATCGCCGAATATCGTTGTTTTTCTCGCGGACGACTTAGGTTGGAAAGATGTCGGATGGCATGGGAGCGAAATACCGACTCCGAACCTCGACCGATTGGCGAGTGCTGGGGCTCAATTGGATTACTTTTATGTGCAGCCTGTCTGTTCGCCAACACGTGCCGCTTTCATGACAGGACGCTATCCCATTCGTCATGGTTTACAAGTTGGTGTGATTCGCCCGTGGGCTCAGCACGGATTACCTTTAGAGGAACAGACGCTCGCTCAAGGACTCAAAGACGCGGGATATGCAACAGCGATTGTTGGTAAGTGGCACTTGGGGCACTTTCGCAAAGAATACCTACCAACGCGCCGTGGTTTCGATCATCAGTACGGACACTACAACGGAGCAATCGATTATTTTGAACATACCCGCGATGGCGGTTTCGATTGGCATCGAGACGATCAAGTCTGTCGCGACCAAGGGTACTCAACCCATCTTCTTGCCGACGAGGCGATTCGAATCGTCCAACAGTATGCCGGTAAGAAACCTTTCTTCTTGTATGTACCATTCAATGCTGTGCACTCGCCCCATCAAGTACCAAAGAAGTACCTCGAGGGCTTCGGCCACCTTAAAGGGGATCGACGAAGCTACGCTGGTATGCTGACGGCGATGGATGAATCGATTGGTCGAATTATCGAAGCAATCGATGCGGCGGGGGAGCGTTCCGATACGCTGTTCTTTTTTTCAAGTGACAATGGTGGCCCTGCACCTGGAAAAGTGACCAGTAACGGTACGCTTAGGGCTTCGAAAGGTACCGTTTACGAAGGAGGTGTGCGCGTACCGGCATTGATGGCATGGGAGGGCAAGATCCCTGCTGGTTCGATTGTCAAAGAACCGATGCACATTGTGGATCTTTATCCAACACTACTAGGAGTAGCCCAGGCAAAGGTAGACCAGAACTTACCCATCGATGGAATCAACATGTGGGATGCTGTAGCAAAAGGGGAAGCGATGCCGGAGCGTGAGATTCTCATTAATGCAGCACCCAAGTCGGGGGCACTAAGACTAGGAGATTGGAAGCTAGTGGTCCACGAAGGAAAATCGGGAGCGATAGGCGAAGCGAATGAGGAACAAGAGGGAGAGGAGCGTACACTGAGAGGAATCGAGCTATTCGATTTGGCTACAGATCCGAATGAGAAATCCAACGTGGCCGCAGCTCATCCGCAGCGTGTTCAAACATTATATGAACGTTGGACGAAGTATCGAGCCGAAGCGGTCGAACCCAAGGGGGAAGCCAAACCACAAGGGTTTGTAGTGCCGGAAATTTGGGGGCAATGACAATCACACGCGCCGTTACACCGGCCGTAAGCCACTTCAATTCGCTAAGAACCTTTTTTTGAAGGCCTACATTGTGGAAATACTAGTTGTCATCGCAGCTTCCGTATCAGTTTTTGCATTTTTATTTTTTGCATCTGCATCTGGACGCAAAAAGCGAAAGAGCGAACTGTCCGAATTCGTCGAACCATTGGGGTTTGATGTCCTGAGCAATTTCGACGATGAGACTCTTGGAAACTTCTACCCACATCTTCCTTCATTTGGTTTAAAAACCAATATTAGGGCTGTTTGCGTCGCAGATAGCGATTCGATGCGCATCATCGTCATGGAGTATAGTTTCGGTAAAGGTGTCTTCAAACAGTACTATCTCGGGATAAACCCTTCTATTTCCGCCCCTCAGATCGTGATCAAGAAACGCACACCGAGCACGAAATCCATTTGGACAGCAAGCTGGGGCGATGTGTTGTTCCAAGTCGATTTTGAAGATGATCCGGAATTCAATGAAAATTTCATCGTCCGCGGTGACCCTGACCAATCTCGAGCGTTTCTCAATCCCACGCGCCGTAAATCGTTGTGCGATGCTACGGACTTGCCGGACTACTTCTCAGTTCACTTAAATTCCGTATTTCTCGCGTTCCCGAATAGGATCGATGCCGCTACTTTTGAACGCTATGTCGACCAATGCTTGGCAATAACACGGCTCATGATGGGCTAACTTCCGGATCAACACGCTGAATGCGTTCTCTGTAGGCAATGTGAGAAATCGGATTCGACGAGTTACTCGCGGATTCGCAGGCGAGCGGTTACGAAGATTTCAAGTCGCGGCAGCCTCCTGAGTTTCCGAAAAACTTTTCCGAAACTCAGGAAGCTCGGTTAACTCCTGGATTGATCCATGAAATGCAAACAACGCTCAATGACTTAGGACAACTCCCGCTGTTGCCCTCCGAGTGCATTGTCAATCGCAGCGGTAAACCCTTCGTTTTTTTTATCGAAGAAAATCAGCTAGTGCAGGCACCTGTCTCTGTACAGTTCAATGATGGCAAGTATTGCTACATCAAGCCGATTCGTGCTGAAGGGATGCTACAAACACCTAATGATTGGACAGGTCAGGAAGTCGTCGTCCTTGCAAGCCAATTTGATTTGCAATCAGGGAAAGCCGCAGTTTCGGAAAATTCAGCTCCCTGTTTGCCCGGAATCGCGACAAATACCCAGGGATTGGGACCAAGACATTGAGGACTCCCAAAGCACATTTTTTCGTTGATTTGGTAGGCCAGAACTAACCGGTGTTTTCGCGAATTGCGTTGGTGCAAAACAACGTCATGACTCGGATCAGCTCGCGTGTGATTCAGAACGGGTAGTCCGAATCATCCGCGAAAATTCGCTCGCTTTCGTCAATACGACTTTGCAAATCCGCCGATCGTGATACTAAACTGGGATAACGATCAGCGAGTGCTTGCAGATGCGCCTTGAATTCAGTGGCCGTTAGCAGGCGAACGACTTCGTCGCTTTGCCGGTAGCCAGCGAAGCACTCGTTGAGTTCCTTAATCTCCTCGTGAGCCACGCCTAGAACTTGGAGTTCCGAGATGATCTCGGCAACCATAAAGGCCATTTGAAGATACCCTAGCTCATCACCTGGAAGTGGTTCGTCCGTTTTGATTCCAGACCACGCGGATGCCAATGGATCTTGAGTATCACCCTTTTCTGTTCGCTCGTTCTCTTTGCTATCCAAGTAAGCAACGAAATCGGCATACTCTTTCTGCTCTTTCTCCCACTCTTCCCGCGTCTCAAACTTTGAAAAAGCGAACTCGTTATCCAATTCTAAATGGTGTCCATCGATACTGGTGAAACCAATACCAAACATACCTTCAGCCATCATCCGGCATACCGGACAATCGCAATCGATGAAATGCTTCTCTTCTTGCACCTCGTCGAGCCCATGGATCACGATACCTTCACCGCGTGGAACTCGACGGCGTCCACATTCGATAATAAACCTGGGCGAGGATCCTCCCTCAAAGGATCCGTCTAACCATGCGTCTGAAACGCTACGCAAAAATGAGACAAGCTGCCTTGATGAATGCATCGCATCAGCAGGCTCGAATTTTCGATCTTCGCATACGCACCAGAACCAGCTCGCTTCGATAACTTCGCGGCAAAGATTAAAATAGAGGCACATCTCTTGACTACCCATTGGAGCAACCGCGAAATCGGACCAGTCATTAGGAATCGCATACACGGATTCGCCATCCATCAACCGAAGTTCTTGCCCTGATACCACATGGTCGCTCCACTCGATTGCCCCATGCAACAACTGCCGAGGCATTCGCCCCCCTAAGTCGTCTCGCGGAGTCATCAGCCAGTCGCGATGGACTTGAATTGTAAACGGATAACGCTTTCGCTCTTGCTCGATTGCACCGCTGTTCTTCCATTCCTCACTCTCCACTACCGCGAGAACTCTCCCGGCAATGTCTTCAAGAAACGGATCTGAGTACAGCACATCGCGGTCAACCCTGGGCTTATTGATTGGCAAGTGTCGCAGTTCATGAAGAGCGATGGGAGCCGCGGCTTCGTGAACTTCCCACCAAGGTGGTAAATGGATACTCAACGGGCAGTGTTTGTTCCCTGAATCGTCAAATCCCATCGCGTATACGCCATCGCGCTCGATGGGCGCGGAAAGACCTCCACTGAAGAGGCGTTTGTTTGGAAAATCAATTGCGACCCAAGCTTCTGATTCCTCTAGCACTTTGATTGCTTGGTCACGACCGGCCGATTCGAACGGCAGGTCACGGATTGATTCGTTGACAGCCCGTGTTTTGTATCTGGGCCAGAGGCTCGTCGCTTCGGCCCAAGTTGAAGGATCATCAGAAACCAGCGCGATCAACATTTGCGATATCTTGACGCTCAGATTCTTCGCGACCAGGATGCTATTGAAATCGATCAGGACTACCGTAACTGACAAGTCGTTTTCTTGCATGATTGCACTTCTCAACATGATTGAAATACACCGGAATCGGATCCTACACTCCGCCCCTTATCATGGTAGTGAATAATCATCGCTATAGTGCAACCTTTTCGACCAGAGGCCCCCCTCCGATTGGGAGCTGTAGCCCAAAGGCAAACATTGGAGATTCGTAATGGTCTACCAATTCGGATCTACCTGGAAGACTTTAAAAAGATCAATGATGGACGAAAAATATACAACAAGCGACAAAGTGGTTGCCCATGATTTCATGGGATCATCCAAGCAGAAACTGGCGGTGAAAGAAAACCATTATTCGGCTAGAATCGATGGAAATTCACGCCGCAAATTCAAACATGCATGAAGCCAAACATGGGAAAATCCCGACGCCGACTCTCCTTCGAAAACCTTGAGTCCCGCCGTGTCCTCGCGAGTTTTGTGGTCGTTAACACAAACGATTCTGGGGCTGGCTCGATGCGGCAAGCCATCGTCAATTCGAATCAGAATCCAGGAGTTGACTTGATCGTCTTTGCGATAGCAGATGCGATCAAGAGCATTCAAGTCAAAACTCCACTTCCGAATATCACCGATCAAGTCATCATCGATGCGACGACCCAGCCTGGATACGCAGGGAAGCCTCTTGTGGAATTACAAGGTTCTCTCTTGGCAACCCGTGAAAATGGACTATCGATCCAAGCAGGCAATTCTGTCGTGAGAGGTCTTGCTATCAATTCATTTCCCGGCGATGGCATTCTCATCACAGGAACTGGCAATAACACCATCGAAAGCAACTATATCGGTACCGATTTGACTGGTAAACTTCCCAAACCCAATGGTGGTTCTGGGGTCCAGATCCTCGAATCTCCGAGCAATCGAATCGGTGGCCCAGCAGTCGGTAATCTGCTCTCGGGCAACCATCTAGAAGGACTTCGAATCTGGGGTACAAAGTCCCTATTGAATTCCGTAGAAGGGAATTTCATTGGTACGGACGACGTCGGAAGTACAGCCTTGGCCAATAGACTCTCGGGCGTACTGATCGCATCGGGGGCAAGTGGCAACTATGTCGGATTAGGATTCGTCGATGCTACGGTTTCAAAACGGAATATCATCTCAGGAAACCTTGATAGCGGAATCCGAATCTCGAATGCGAAGGACAATTCGATCAAAGGAAACTTCATCGGCTTAGATAGCACCGGTGTAACCCCTCTGGGAAATCAGACGGATGGCATGCTGGTCGAAGGAAACTCGATTGGAAACGTCATTGGCGCCAACGCGGACAACATCAATGATGTTCTTGAAAAGAATTGGATCGCAGGGAACAAGGACAATGGGATTCGACTATTCAATGCCTCAAACACTCGGATTGCGGGGAATTGGATAGGTTTGGATATCCAAGGCGAAGCGACACCAAACGCGGCCCATGGGATACTGATCGACGGTAAATCCAGCAACAATGTCGTGGGTATGGAGTACGGTCTACCAGAGGCGATGAGAAACGTGATCTCAGGCAACGCGCGCAGCGGGATCGAGATCTTCGATAGTACAGGAAATCGGGTTTCAGGAAACTACATCGGCACCTCTCCAGACGGGCTGAATGCAGTTCCCAACCTGGACGGAATCGTCGTATCACGAGGGGGCGTCAACAATGTAATTGGATTCGATATTAACGCAGTTGGAGGATCGAACTCGGGGAATGTTATCTCTGGTAACACTCGCAACGGCGTATGGTTTGTTGAGTCGTCGTACAACAGAGTATCGCAAAACCTCATCGGTCTTGCTGCAAATGGACTTGTCGCGATACCTAACGAACACTCAGGGATTTTGATTAGCAGTGGAGCCCACGATAATGTTATTGGAACGGATTTGACGGAATGGACTGGGAATCTACATCGCAACGTGATCTCAGGAAACATGTCGCAAGGTGTCGCGATCGGCGGGGTTGGTGCCGATAACAATCGCGTTACTGGCAATTGGATCGGAACGGATGTAGATGGTGTAAGGGCGATTCCCAATCACGCCAACGGGATCATTATCTATGATCTCGCCAAGAAAAACAAAATCGGAGGGACGGTTGTTGAACAACAAAACCAGATCGCTGGAAATCAAGGTTGGGGAGTTTCGATCGAATCGAACTCCGGTGGGACCGCCATCTTGGGCAACCGAATTGGAATTGCCGATGGAACCCTTGCAAGTTTGGGGAACACAGCCGGTGGGATTCGCATTTCCCAATCAAGCAACAATCAAATCGGAGACGGAACCTTCCAAGGGTCCAATTGGATCAGCAACAATGGCCCCGTCGGAATACAGATCATCCATGAATCCTCTTCCGGTAATTCAATATCCAACAATTACATTGCCAACCATTCTTCAGCAAGCATCGACCTTGGAGCAGACGGCCCAACGCCGAATGATTCTCTAGACTCAGATACCGGGCCTAATCAACTCCAGAACTATCCGATCGTAGAATTCGCCGTGGTATCTCCAAGTCGAACACAAGTCGCTGGCAAGTTAGAAAGTACACCCAACTCTACCTTCCAAATCGATTTGTTTGGCCAGCAGGTCGGCGTTCTGGGAAATACGTTTTCTGCGAATATTAGCGCAACGACTAATAGCCAAGGCATCGCGTATTGGCATTACGATCAATCCTTCGGAATTGATCCAAGAACCGTTTTTTATGCGACCGCGAGGAATGCTCTCGGAAGTCAATCCGAAGTCTCTTCAGGAAAAACGACAGAACCGCTCATCGTGATGGAGGCTTCGGCCCTAACGCTACGGGAAGGTGGGCCCAGTATCACCATAACATTGAAGCGGCCAAACGGCGATGTCAGCCAACCACTTATGGTGAAACTGACCAACTCGGATTCGAGTCAAGTAACCATTCCCTCTGACATAACTATTCCATCTGGTCAGACCAGTGCACAGTTTTCCGTTACAGCCATTGATGACGAGCTCTTTGAGCCCCCGGTCTTGGTATGGATACTCGCTCAGTCGACTTCACCCGGTCTCGGTTCCGGAGTGACTCAACTTACCGTATTGGATAACGATTCCCAATGGCACAACTACGCAATGCCATTTGACGTAGACCACGACAATACCATCTCACCACTCGACGTCATCACCATTATCAACTTCTTAAATTCAAATCAAAACCCAAATCTTATCGAAGTTACTGCCCCAACCCCTCGCATCTACATCGATGTTGACGAAGATCAATTTGTCTCGCCGCTGGATGTGATCATCCTTATCAACTACTTGAACAAGAACTCCAACAGCGAGGGAGAAGGTATACTTCAAGACCTGCTCACGGAATCTATCGACGGCGCTGACGACTGGGCTATCGACGGCGCTGACGACTGGGCATTTCTAGGCTCGGAAGAGATCGAGATCTGGAAACGCCGTCAGATATTCGCCACAAGTACAGTCACATCGACTTGAAAGTATTCGTAAAGCTTGCTGATCATCAGTAGACAAAAACACTTTTGTCATCATCGCACTGAGCATGCGAGTGGAACAATCGTGCAGCATTGCCTTGCTTGACAACCAATGGAGGTTACTTAATCTTCTCGAGGTCTCCTGGCTTCCAACTTTTCTCAATTGCGGCCTCGGTTGGACCGTATAGCCTGATGATGGCGAAGTAACCCTTACCTGGTACCGTCGCAAGCC
>Ga0255126_1000136_pt1 | contig 29324 bp, 20 predicted proteins | sample Law_Miss_RepA_8d_FD_188556 | JGI IMG/M metagenome (GOLD analysis project Ga0255126, IMG submission 188556) | Freshwater microbial communities from St. Lawrence River, New York, United States - Law_Miss_RepA_8d | ecosystem: Environmental > Aquatic > Freshwater > River | place: USA: New York... | reverse complement strand
CTTATTGGTCCACATCGGGATCCCTTCGGAGGAATGGAAGGCCGAATCTGTTGGAGCCGCGCAAATCAGCATTGATTGGCCAAGTGGACAGCGCGAAGAGTTCACGTTCGATGCGAAGTCTGGGTTGTGGGATGAAGAGAAGATTCTCGTAGAGGGAGTAGCCAATCGGTGAAATCGGTAAGCGACGAGCGGACGGTGCATGAGATCGAGCAAGACGCGTCGACAGCGTTGTGGTTAACGAAGCTTCGATGGATTGCCATCGGAGGTCAGTTGCTGGTGATCGGTTTTGTATGGCTGATTTTAAAGCTGCCGTTGGCGTTACCGCAACTGTTGTCGCTTGTGTTGCTGACTGCATTGAGTAATGTCGGGTTGTGGTATTTTGCAAAACGCGCCTTGCGTCAACTGGAGACGGAAGATGCGGGGGTAGGTGGGTTTCCGCAGCGAGGGGATCTCGGTGGGATCCTGTTGTTCGATGTCGCGATTTTGACAGGGTTGCTTTTTTATACTGGTGGGGCAGCGAATCCCTTTGTTCTCTTTTATGTTGCGAACATAGCCGTAGCCGGGGTGGTGTTATCGAAGTTTTGGGCGATTGGGATTTCGTTTGCATCGGTGATGGGTTGTTTGTTTTTGCTGCTAACATCGCATCGATTGGAAGTTTTCGATGGATCCGCATTTGCGAGCGAAGCCCCTTGGGGGGTGACGAAAACCGCTTTCTTTATCGCATTCGCTACATGCAGTGGTGTCTTGACCTACTTCGTATCCCAGCTTGCTTTGGAAGTGCGATTGCGAGATCGACGATTGGCGATTGCTGAGAAAGAGAAAGAGCGAGCGCAGCGACTCGAAGCGTTAGCGACGCTTGCTGCTGGGGCTGGTCACGAGTTAGCTTCGCCTCTTTCGACGATTGCCGTGATTGCCGGGGAGATGTCGCGAACGCTGGATAAGCAAGAGATCCCCGAGAAGGTTAAACGGGATGTTGGATTGATTCGAGAAGAGTTAAATCGCTGCAAGGACATATTGCATCGGATGAAGAGTGGGGCTGGGGAAGCGGCGGCGGAGCGACTCCATCCTGTATCCCTCGGTGATATCATCGATGAGACCATCGCTGCAATGCGTGAGCCGCACCGAGTTGAAGTCCACATGGATCAAGCCGTAGAGGATTTTAAAGCTTTACTACCGAAACAAGCGTTATCGCAAGCGTTGCGCAATCTGCTTCAAAATGGCCTCGATGCATCCCGGCATCCAGGGCATGTCGAAGTGTATGCCACCATTCTCATGCCTCAAGAGGATCGCAGGACATGGGAATTGATCATCCATGATTCGGGGAGTGGCATGAGCGACGAAGTCTTACGCCGGATCGGCGAGCCCTTCTTTACCACCAAGGAGGTTGGAGAAGGGATGGGGCTTGGGGTGTTTTTAACGCGAAATGTGATTCAAGGTTTAGGTGGGTCGCTGAAATTTGCCAAGCGACAGCCGGTCGGTACGACTTGTACCGTATCGATTCCATTAAGAGTCGAGTCGCTCGATTGATACTCGCGTGATCTCGTAGCCACTCGTCGCCAGACGGTGGGGGTTTTTGAAACACAGAGGCACAGAGGCACGGAGGAAGCCACCAGCTAGCGTAGCCCCATCCTACCGTACACACCAATCACCATAACCGCGTGATCTCGTAGCCACTCGTCGCCAGACGGTGGTTTATCAGTACACGGTAAACTAGAACCCCAATCTCTCTGTGTCTCTGTGCCTCTGTGTTTCAAAACCAACGATCAGTTCGAATCCCCTCGGATGATCGAATCGTAGGTTTCGGGAAGTTCGACGCCATCGACGAAGCTCACGAGGGTCTTGCTTCGTTGAGGGTGTTGCAGTTTCTTAACTGCTTTGCTTTCGATTTGGCGAACCCGTTCTCGGGTGACTTGGAAGATCTTGCCAACTTCCTCGAGGGTGTAAGCGTATCCGTCGGCGAGGCCGTAGCGAAGCTTGAGGATTTCCCGTTCGCGGTAGTTCAAGGTTTGCATCGCCTCATGGATTTGTTCTCGCAGCGTCGCTTGGTGAGTCTCATAGAGAGGATCGTGGTCGCGGTAGTCTTCGAGGAATTCCCCGAAGAAGCTATCGTCGTGTTCACCGACAGGTTGGTCGAGGGAGAGAGGTTGTTTCGCCATTTTGATAACGACTCGGGCATCGTCCATGGAGAGTCCCGAGCGTTGCGCGGTTTCTTCGACGGAAGGTTCACGGCCGAGTTCTTGGATCAAGTCACGGATGACTTGTCGCACTTTGCTCATCGTGTCGATCATGTGGACAGGGACTCGGATAGTGCGGCTTTGATCAGCGATTGCTCGCGTGATAGCTTGTCGGATCCACCAAGTAGCGTAGGTCGAGAATTTGAAGCCTCGTTCGTATTCGAATTTATCGACCGCTCGCATCAGGCCAGTGTTACCTTCTTGGATCAGGTCGAGGAAGCTCAAGCCACGGTTGCGGTATTTTTTGGCGATGGAGACGACAAGGCGCAAGTTACCGGCGGAGAGGTCTCGTTTTGCCGCGTCGTATTCCGAGCGGAAGCAGCGGACTTTTTCGACGCGACGCGTCAGAGTCGAGGGGGACTCGTAAGTGATCTTCATCAGGTGTCGAAGTTCCTGTTCCATTTTCGGAAGGGTGGTTCCTTCGACGAATCCAGTTTTCTTCGCGGTAGCGATGCGTGATTTGAGGATCACCATTTGTTGTTGGATGATCGTAAGTTTATGGAACAGCGGTTCGAGGCGGTTGGTGCGGAGGTTCATTTCCTCGATGAGTCGGACCGCTTTATTGCGGCGGCACACCAGTCGTTTCCAAGCGTCGCGTCGTTCTCGGGTTGGTCTTTTGCGATCGATAGCGATGTAGAAATCGGTGTGGTTTCGAACGAGTAGGTGACGGAGCGTTTTGATATTTGGACCGATGCGTCGCATGATTGCGACTTTTTCGGTCGCGTTGGTGACGCTCACTTCGATAGTTCGGTCGAGTCGCAGTTTGCCGTCCCGGACTTGTTCGAGAAGTTTCGTTGCACCTTGGAGCATGAAATCCGAGGCGAGCATCCAGTTGCGATAGAAGTATCGGGTGCGGTCGATATGTTTTGCGGCGGTGACTTCTTGGTGTCGGGTTAGCAGAGGGATCTCACCCATTTGCATCAAGTACATACGGACCGGGTCTTCCGTAGCATCGACGACTTCATCGTCATCGGCGAAGAAGTTATCCGCATCATCATCGCTGAGTTCATCTTCGGAGGGGAGTGCTTCGGTAGCGACATCGGCGTCGTCGGATTCGAAGGTGATACCGCCTGGGATCGCGTTGGGTAGAGCGTCGAGCAGTTCGCGATCTTCTTCGAAAAAGGCTTCCTCTCCGGAAATCGGTTTATCGTTGAAGGATTGTCTGGAGGCTCTCTTTGTCATAGTTCAAGCAGTGCAGGCGGGAAAAACGATTGGTAAGGAATACGTAGTCATTCCTAGAGCAATGCGACTTCCGTGCCAGAAGAGTGATCCGCAGCGCAATGGTATGCCTGAGGGAGAGCGTTTTCTATGGGAAAATCGAGAGAAGTGAGTGAAAAACGTTTTCCTCAGGCCGTTGTACGTCGACGTCGCGAGTCACAAAGTGGTGTTGAAAAAAAGCATCATCGATGCGAATTCGCCACAGAGCCGTTTCCGGGAATCAACAGTCACGTCATCGTCAAAACTAAGCTTTGATAGACTTGCCTCGCACTAGAGCGGGCATGCATGCCCGCTCTACGGGGAGAGGAAGCTCGGACTTGCAGTTCCTACCGTGGGGTGGGCATGCTTTGCCCGCACGGTGTTTTCATTGGTTGGCTTGCGATCAAGAATGCCGGTGTTCGCGCTGAGTAGGTGGTTGATCTCTCCAACTACGGTTTGCGTTGCTTCTCCCCGTAGAGCGGGCATGCATGCCCGCTCTACGGGGAGAGGGCTCAGTCTGTCAGTTCATTCCGCCGACAGTTGCTACGAGATGCAGTTGCTACGATAGCAGATGGGTGAGGGGGTTATTTGACGAGCTGCAAGACGGTTGCAATGTCGGTGCTTAATTGCGCAAGCAATGCGTCTTTGGATTCGAACTTGCGTACAGTCCGTACTCGATCGATGATCTGCAATTCTATCTCTTGACCATACAGATCCCCCGAATATCCAATCAAATGGGCTTCGACCTTCGTGGCTTCCTCCCCAAACGTCGGATTCGGACCAATATGCAACGCGACCGGTGTTCCGAATATTCCACCCTCGGTGCATACCTTCGCTGCATAAACGCCATGCTGCGGCACTAAAACTGGGATGCTTTCTAAATTCGCTGTCGGAAATCCTAACGTACGCCCCCGCCCTGCCCCATGCTCCACCCTGCCTATCAGCCTATACGGCTCCACCAAACAACGATTGGCTAACCCTATCTCTCCCTCCTGTATCCACTGCCGAATCTGTGTACTCGAAACCATCGTCCCTCCTAAAGACTGCGGCACAAGCACATCCAATCCGACCGAAGCCGCGTCGCATAGAGTTCGCAAGGTCTCGACATCGCCAAGCCGATCTCGGCCGAACCGGAAATTCGGTCCCTCAACCATCCCCTTCACCCCAAATCGCTCTATAAGCACCGAGCGGAAAAACTCTTCGGCACTCAGCGATAATAACTCGCGCGTCGTGGGATAAAACTCGACTCGGTCTACCCCAATACTCTTAAGCAACGATTCACGCCTCGTGTTCCAAGTCAACGGCGGTCGCACTCGATCGGGTTGCAGGATCTTCAACGGAGGTGGATCAAAAGTAAAGACTACCGCCGGACAACCCTTCGACGCAGCCCTCTCTACCAACCGCTCGATCAGTGCTCGGTGCCCAAGATGCACTCCATCAAAATTCCCTACCGTCAACACGCAGCCTTCTGCATGGGTTTTCACTGAATGCATCTTCCTAGTCGAAAGTCCTCGAAATCGTATTCATCGGAGACAAGCCAATCATCTTTAGACAACGCGTCTGACTGCGCTGTCTAACTGCTGCGTTTTTTACGGGCCTACCAACGGGGGTTAGCCAAGTACCGATTGTATCAAATCCTTCGTTCTGAGCGAACGTGTGGAGATGAACGTCTCGCCAGCATAGCAATTTGCTGCCGCACCTGCCGCTATCGCTAATCCCCGCACGCGATCGAAGATGTAGGACTTCGACGGTGGAAACTGGGTCTTGTAACATCGGATCGCTTCGAGCTTCTGCTCTAACGTGTCGGTGATGTCCATGGTGATCGAGTTCTCAATCCCCGAAGCTGGAACGGGCTCGAAATTGAGCCGGAAATACAACTGACGATCGATCACGTGCGGCTCGGTACCCTGGAATACATCTTCCCATTTGGTCAACCGAGAATAAAACACCGCTGCATCGGTAATCTGCATGGCTTGGTAATGGTCGGGAGACGCCATCGGGGTCTTGCTACCAAACCCAATGACAATCTTCGGTTTATACTTGCGAAACTCAAGTGCCAACGCCACGCGCTCATCAAAGCCGTCCATCAATCGACGGTTATTGAAGGGTAGGATCTTGCGAACATGCACTCCTAACACCTTGGCTGCCTCGACCGCTTCTGCGATCCGAACCTCAGGTCCAGGGGAATGCGGTGTCGGTTCGCCATCGGTCAAATCGATGATCCCGACGCGATACCCTTGTTCGGCCAGGGCTGCAAGTGTCCCTCCACATGCGATCTCTACGTCATCGGGATGCGCGCCGACGGCGATCACGTCTAAGGGTTCTTCGGTTTTTGACATGTGAGGTTCTTTTCACTTTCTAAGACGAGCAGCTTGTTCGATTACGCTGGTGGTGCTGAGACCGGGTTCTTGAGGATCCCTTCAACGATTTTGCCAGGTTGGCCATCGAGCAAGGTGCCGTTCCCGCCAGGTCGTGCAAACACTAATTTATCAGGCTCTAAGCCGAACAAATACATCAAAGTTGCATGATAGTCGTAATGGTGGACGATATCTGTAACGGCTTGATACCCGAAATCGTCGGTTTGTCCGTAAATACACCCTTGTTTTATCCCGCCACCTGCCAACCAAGTGCTGAAACCATACGTGTTGTGGTCGCGCCCCACATTCTTCTCGTTTTGAATCACTGGCAACCGACCCATCTCGCCACCCCAGTGGACCAACGTACTATCTAGCAACCCGCGATCCTTAAGGTCTTTAACCAACGCTGCCGATGGCTGATCGGTTTTTTTACAAGCCGCCGGCAGGGCGTCTTTGATGTTGGCATGGTGATCCCACTGCTGTGTGGATGTGTAGATCTGCACGAATCGCACTCCTCGCTCGACCAGTCGCCGCGCTATCAAGCATCGAGTCCCAAATTCTCGCGTGGCGTCTTGATCCAACCCGTAAAGCTTGTGTGTCGCTTCGGTCTCCTGCCCGATATCTAACGCTTCTTTGGCTGCCGACTGCATCGATTCGGCTAATTCGTAACTCCCCATCCGAGCTTGCAGATCGCTCTCGTAAGGGCGGTTCGCAAAATGCTCTGCATTGATTTGTTTTAGGAAATCCAAATAAGCTTTTTGGGGTTTGCCTGTCAGATGAGGTGGAGGATTGAGGTTGAGGATGCGAGGCTCTTGGGGCCGTATCACGGTCCCTTGATACACCGAAGGCAACCAGCCATTCGACCAGCAATCGGTTCCCAAAACAGGTAGTCCACCTGGATCGGTCAAGACGACGAAGGCGGGTAACTGCTGACTTTCACTTCCAAGCCCAAAGGTCAACCATGAACCGAGTACGGGGCGACCGGCTGTAATGCGTCCGTGGTGCAAGGCATAGATGGACTGGCCGTGATTGTTCACTCCTGTATTCATCGAGCGTATCAACGTGACATCATCGGCGATCGATCCAAGATGTGGGACCAACTCGCTAAGCTCCATTCCGCATTGGCCGTAACGTTCCCACTTCCAAGGCCCGGCCCAAATTTTGGCGGACGACTCAGCCGCGTTATCGTACTTGAGCTCGCCAGAGAAGTTCTCTCCACTCCGCTTTTCGATCTCCGGCTTGCGATCGAATAAATCCATGTGCGAAGGACCGCCTTGCATGAACATCGAAATCATGGCCTTCGCTTGCGCTGGTCGATGACTCGGCTTGGGTTTCAAGTCGTAGTTCACGGGTGCTGTGTTCGGTTTCGGCGGTGTCGCAAGGCTTTGTTGCCCAAGAGCACCGGCAAGCCATAACGTGGCTCCCGCAATCCCTTGCTGTGCAAGGAAGTGTCTGCGCGAGCTGCAAGGTGCATGCATGGCATTCGCTTGGTTGCGTTTCATCTTGAAATCCTACTATCGGGTCTTCTTGTGTTTGGTCTGTTTGCGGCGAAGGGAATCATTACTCGTCGCGGTTTTAGTCATCGATACGAAACATCGATAGTTAGTCAACGTATAAAAAGGCGTTCGAAGATAACAAGGCTTGGCAATACAATGCCAAGGCTTGATGCTGACTCTTGCTCGTCTCTGCTTCAACCTTGGCTGGATCGAGCTCTTTGGGAAGCAATTCCGCGCGGAGTGCAACGAGTCCTTCGAGGCTGCGGGATTGCTGTTCTTGGTTTGGTTGAGTTCCAAAAGCCAACAGCCAAGCATGGGTGACTTGGGCGTTCGCATCTGCCCCCGCTTCGCGAATCACCCGTGTGGCGAAGTGTTCGGAGATTCGGATGACGGTGGAGTTGTTCATGAGCATCAGCGACTGCGTAGCGACGGTGGAATTCGAACGTCGGTCGCAGTTGGGAGTCATGGTGGCCGGATCGAAGGGTTCCAAAACGCCCAACGGCATGGAACGTCGGATTTGTGTATAGATGCTTCGTCGATATGTGTCAGCGACTTCTTCTTGTTTGGCAACCAAGATTCCATTTCCGTCGCGGGTTGCTTTTCCAAGGATAAACTGTCCGACTTCGTCGGGATTCACCGAGGATGGTGCTCCATACATTTTCAAGCTCAGCATTCCGCTGGTGGCGAGTATGGCATCGCGAACTGATTCCGCTTGTAAACGTCGCAATGGCATTCGGCCAAGCCAAGAGTTTTGCGGATCTTTGTCTTGGTGCAGTCCGTTCTTGGCGGATGACTGACGATACGTGTTCGAGAGTAGCAGTTCGCGGGTTACGTTCTTTCGGCTCCATTGTGCATCGACCAAGCGATGGGCAAGCCAATCGAGAAGCTCGGGATGGGTGGGTGGTTCACCTAAACGTCCTAAGTCTCCGGGATTGCTTGAAAGTGCTCGGCCAAAAAGGGGCATCCAAAGTCGATTTGCCATGGACCGCGAGAAGAGAGGATGGACCCCTTGGGTAATCATCTTCGCGAACTGCAGACGGCGGCCTGACGTTGGGATTTCAGGTGCATCCGGCAAGATGCGATCTTGTTCCTGAAGGACGCTCAAGCCACCTGGAGGGATCGGGTCTCGAGGTTGCTGAAAGTCTCCTCGGAAAAACAAGTGGGTGGGTGGCACTTGATTTGGCACTTCGGAAAAGCAAGCCAAGAAGATATCGGCCGGGCGTGTTTTTCGGATGTCAGCTTGTTGCGTTTCATACTTCTTGTTGAACTCATTGATGCGAGCTCCATCGTAAAGAACAGCGCTACCGCGATCGACGTTTAGGCTTGGGAAATCGCGAAGAAGTTTCTGTTGCTCCGGAGTCCTTTTATCTGCGGCGGTATCGCGTGCGGTACGGGCTTCTTGTCGTTGCTCTTCGGGGAGTTTCATCAGCTCCTTCTCGAAGATATCGGCGACGATTCCATCGAGTTCTTTTAGCCGTGTCCCTTCTAGTTCCGCGAGAGACTTGTCGACATCCGCTGCGCGTTGTCGTTCTTCGGCGGACCAAAGGTTCACTAGACGAGAGTTTTTATCACGCCAATTCTTCCAATCCAAGCCTGGTTCAAAGATTGCGCGAATACGGTAGTAATCGCGTTGCGAGATCGGATCGTAGCGGTGGTCGTGACATTGAGCGCAACCGACGGTCATGCCCATCAGTCCGCCGGTAACGATCTTGATCGTCTCAGCGAGGACTTCGTTTCTAGCCACATTCTGATCGACTCCTTCATGACCTGTACCATCGGGAGCTGTTCTCAGGAAACCGGTCGCGGCTAGCATGCGCTGCTGTTCTTCGTTGATCGCATCCCATGGCGTGGGCACCAATTCGTCACCGGCGAGCTGTTCCAAGACGAAGCGATCGATCGGTAGGTCTTCATTGAACGAGCGAATCACATAGTCGCGGTATTGAAATGCCCACGGGCGTTCAGTGTCTTGCTCGCTGTACCCATCGCTGTCTGCATAGCCCGCGACATCGAGCCAATGCCGACCCCAATGTTCGCCGTAGCGAGGGTCTGCAAGCAAGCGATCGACGAGTCGTTCGTAGGCGTCGACGTTGGTGTCATTGACGAAGCTGGAGATTTCATCGTGGCTTGGAGGAATTCCTCGCAGGTCGAAGGACAACCGCCGAATGAGGGTCAAACGATCGGCGTTAGGGGAGAACGACAGGGATTGCTGACGCAACTTATCAAGGATGAAAGCATCGACGGGTGAGAGGAGCGACTCGATAGCTTCTGCACCGATGCTCGGATCGAGTTTTGGAGGATTGGATGCGGCTACGCTTTGGTAAGCCCAATGCGTTCGTTCTTCTTCTGTCCAATCTTCGAGTGGAGGAGTCTGCGGTTCGCTTCGTTTGGTCCTGGCGCCTTGAGCAAGCCAGCGTTGCAGGATTTCTTTTTCCTTGGGGGAGAGTGATTTGCCACCTGGTGGCATTTCGTCTTCGGCGACCCGCTTGTAGAGCAAGCTTGCGGGGGCATCGCCTGGGACAATCGCTGTACCGGAATCTCCACCTTTGGTGATCAAGTGAACGAGTCGGACATCCAGCCCCGCTTCGCGGTGTTCGGCTTCGCCATGGCAATGGAAGCAGTGTGTTTTGAGAATGGGGCGAACGGCCGACTCGAAATAGAGTTGCTCGGGTGTTGGTGGATCGGTGTCAGCGGCGGAGGTGTCTCCCGATAGCAAGTCGATTGCTTGGGCTATGAGCGTAAAAATCACAAGGGACGATAACAGTCGCGTTGCTCGAGCGAGTGCCGTGGAGTTCAGACGTGGAACGGATGGTATGACAGCTAGAGAGGTATTAGGAGTCATGGTGGGATCAGTCCTCGACGCGGGGGGTAGGCGGATCTAGAGCGGAGGGATGGTGATTTGATGCCGGTTTGATTGCAGGGTGGGCGTATGATTGCAGGCGGGCGGTGTGATGGGCGGCGGGAGTTCGCGGATGTCGCGGACTGGGAAATGATCGTTCTATGATACCACAGGGGGCTTGTGAAAAAAAACGGCAACAGGGAACTAAAACGATCTTTCCGACTCTAACGAGCGATCGAAGAAAAAGGTGTTTTTCTAAACGTTCGGCTTTCTATTTCAGGTGGTTCATTGTCCTATCGTGGGTGGGAGTCTCCTCGGTTGACACAGCAACAACAGTCCATCAGTGCCGTACTAATTCCTGGAGTCATTGTCAGTTGTTTGGAGGAAGCGGGGAAGCTGCATCGAGCGTTGTGGCTTGCACAACGCACTGACGTCTCGCTGCTTGGCAAGCCGAGCGAGGAGTGGCTGATTGTCTCGTCGAAAGAGATCTCCGTTATCCGATTGGACGCGGGCGGTACCATCGCTCCGAACGCTTCATTGCTCCGGAGTGTGGTTTGGGAGCAAGTCGCCTCAGTGCGCACGCAAGCTGGGGTTGGTGGCGGGACGTTGCAAGTTCGGATAGGAGAAGACTGGATCGATTTGTTGCGGTTCTCGAACGCGAATGCGACTCGATTCCATAAAGTTTCTCGGATGCTTGAGCGGATGCGGGAGCATCCTGAGACGTGGATGTTTGAAGTTCCATCGTCGCTCGAGCATGATCCGCATGCTTCGGCGGCTGGATTTGATCCTCCGGAATGTCCGACTTGTTCGTTGCGATTGAGTTCGAAGGAAGAAAGTTGCCCGAGGTGTATGCAGAAGGGGCAGATTCTGCGTCGTGTGCATACGTTGATCGCGCCTTATCGCAAGGGAGCGATCTTGCTGTCTCTTTTGACGATCGTCGGCGTCATCGCCGAGTTGATTCCCCCGAAGCTTCAGCAGTACTTGATCGATAACGTCCTTGCAGGTAATGGAGCGACTGCAGCAAAGGCAGGAGCAGGAGCAGGAGCAGCAGCAGTAGATCCGTTGCCGGACTTTCGCACCGCGTTGTTACTGATTGTCTTAGCCTTGGCCGCATCGCGTGTGATGTTGTCTATCGTGGCGGTCTTCAAGGGTAAGCTTGCTACGAGCATCGGGACTGGGCTGACCCGAACGCTTCGCGCTGAAATGGTAAAGAAGCTTCAGAGTCTCGCAGTCGTATATTACGATCGCCATCAAGTCGGCTCGATGCTTGGTCGCGTCGCGCACGATAGCGAAGTGATGCACGGTTTGATGCATCAGATCACGGGTGGTTTTCTGTTGCAGATCGCTCAGCTAATCGGCGTTGGAGCGATGTTGATTTGGATCAACCCCAAGCTTGCTCTCTTCACCCTGATTCCAGTTCCTTTGGTTATCTTGGGGACATCGATTTTCTGGAAGAAGGTCTATCCGCGATACTATCGGCTTTGGGACGCTTCGTCGAAACAGATCTCGGTTTTGAGCGGTATGCTTTCCGGGATACGGGTTGTCAAAGCTTTTGCGCAAGAAGATCGCGAATACGAACGGTTTGCGAAGACAAGCGATGAACTTCGGAATTGGAGGCTCTGGGTGGAGGACGCCAACGCTTGGTATTCCTCGGCGATGTCGATCGTCTTCAGTCTTGGTGGTTTGATAGTGTGGTATGTAGGTGGCCGGGATGTGATCGGGAACACGATGACGCTCGGTGAATTGATCGCGTTCCTAGCTTACCTTGGAATGTTTTACGCACCCCTGAGCGCATTGTCGAACTTCACAAGCTGGCTTACGAGCTTTTTGACCGGAAGCAAAAGAGTGCTTGAGTTGCTCGATACACCGCTGACGGTCAGTGAACCGAATCAGCCCGTGGATTGGGATCAGCCGCGAGGAGAAATTCAGTTCGAAGATGTTTGCTTTGGTTACGACCGCAATCAGCCTGTGTTGAAAAACGTTAGTTTTCAAGTGCGACCAGGGGAGATGGTGGGAATTGTAGGTAGGAGTGGTTCTGGCAAATCCACGATGGTGAATTTGTTGGGTCGGTTCTACGACGTTCAAGAGGGACGGATATTGGTCGACGGTCATGATTTGCGAGATCTAGCGAGTCATCAGTTGCGAGAAAGGTTGGGGATTGTCTTTCAAGAGTCCTTTATGTTTCGGGGGACGATATGGCGAAATCTCAGTTATGGGCGACCGCAAGCGACGATCGAGCAAGGGTTGCAAGCCGCGAAGGCGGCTGGTGCACATGATTTCATCTGCCGCCAGCAGCTTGGCTACGAGACTCTCTTAGGGGAGCACGGAGCGGGACTTTCCGGGGGAGAGAAGCAGCGTTTATCAATTGCTCGGACACTCTTGTACGATCCGAGGATACTTGTGTTGGACGAAGCCACCAGCAATATCGACGCGGAGGCAGAGAAGAGTATTCAAGATGCGCTGCGAGTATTGATTCGAGGTCGGACAACGATTGCCATCGCGCACCGACTTTCGACCCTTCGCCATGCAGACCGTATCCTCGTATTCGATCAAGGTCGTTTGATTGAGCAAGGTTCCCATGCGGAACTGTTGGCGATGGATGGTACGTATGCTCGCTTGGTGCGAATTCAAACTTCGGTAACGAAGAACCCAGACATTGATAAGCTCATTCATGCCGCAACGGAGATCGAGGCTGGCAATCGTGATTCAGTCGGTAAAGAGTCCAGTGGATCCGAATCGAAGGGATCCGATTCGAAGTTAGCAATTGTCGACGGGAGTTCGAGCGACGATGCGCAAAACGGTCAACCTCGAACGGGCTCGCAAGTCGAGGATGGAGAGGAATCGCAGGAATCAAACGGACCGGTGATTCGTTGGATGGATCCGTCGAGTTGGGAGTTTCGCAGAGGGGATTTGGATCGTATCGAGTTGTGGAACGAGGGAGTTCAGCAAGCGGCTTCGACGTTCGTCGTGCGAACTTTCCCATCGAAGTACCCGGAGGGATATCTCAGCGTAAGAACTTGGGGGGAGAACGGGGAAGAGGTTGAATGTGGCATGATTCGTTCGCTTGATGGTTGGGCTGGCGAATCGGCAGAGTTGGCTCGCGAATTATTAGCTCGTCGTTATCTGATGCGTCGAATTGTACGCGTTCGGAAGAATCAGCTAGAATCAGGGTACTTGAACCTGGAAGTCGAGACGGACCAGGGCCCTGAGAAGTTCACCATGCGTTGGACTTCGGGCCAAGCACTGGACTACAGCGATAATGGAAAGTTGTTGATCGACACGCGGGAGAACCGCTATGTCGTCGAAGACATCGATTTGTTGCCGTCTGAGGATCGCGAAAGGTTCTTGCAGTACATTTATTGGTAGCAGGATAGCGATAGGTCAGCGATAGCGATTCGAATAACGAGAGGCGGTCAGCGATGCGTCAGGATGGATTGAAACTTCGGACGAGGCGTGAGTTTGTTGTAGCGACAGCCAGTGGAATGGCTGCGGCAGGTATGCTGGCAGCTTCGCCAAAAAGTGTGGCTGCGGTTGCACCAACCGACGCGTTGCCACGCAGTGCACCTGAGTCCCAAGGCGTTTCAGTTGAAGCGATTCAACGATTCTTGAAAACGTTGGAGGACAAGGTTCAAACGATCCATAGCGTCATGGTAGTGCGGTATGGCAAAGTGATCGCTGAGAAGTGGTGGGGTGATGAATCGGCAGATAAGCCTCACGTGCTGTGGTCGCTGAGCAAATCGTTTACGTCGACGGCGGTTGGGTTGGCTGTTCAGGACGGCAAGTTAGGCTTGTATGATGAAGTCCTTTCGTTCTTTCCTGAGGATGCCCCCAAGGAAGTTTCGGGTAATTTGAAGGCGATGCGTGTGGTGGATTTGTTGACGATGTCGACGGGACATCAAGACGAGCCAAACGTCCGCAATGAGCAGAACTGGATCCGTACATTTTTAGCGCATCCCGTTCCCCACAAGCCGGGTACACATTTTCGGTACAACACTCCGGCAACTTTCATGCAGTCGGCGATCGTTCAGAAGGTCACCGGTCAGACCGTCAACGAGTATCTGCAAAGCCGGCTTTATGGGCCGTTAGGAATCGCTGCACCGAAGTGGGACGCGAATCCGCAAGGGATCTCGATAGGTGGTTACGGGCTGTATCTTAAGACCGAAGACATCGCCAAGTTCGGTCTGTTGTATTTGCAAAAAGGACTTTGGGAAGGTAAGCAGTTGATACCGAGCAGTTGGGTGGAGCTTGCGACCTCCAAGCAGGTATCGAACGGTAGTTCACCGGTGAGCGATTGGGATCAAGGGTATGGATTCCAATTTTGGCGATGTCGCCATGGTGCTTATCGGGGTGATGGTAAAGATGGTCAATTCTGTGTTGTGCTGCCCGATCAAGGTACAGTTGTGGCGATGACTGCCAATACCAGCAACATGCAGGGGCAGTTGAACCATGTATGGGATGTGCTTCTGCCCGCATTGAAGGTTTAGTTTGCAGTCCCGAAGCGACTGGCAATCACTACTTCCCTCTCCCTCTCCCTCTCCCTCCCCTACTCCTACTCCTACTCCTACTCCTACTCCTACTCCTACTCCTACTCCTACTCCTACTCCTACTCGTGCTCGTGCTCGTGCTCGTGCTCGTGCTCGTGCTCGAAGTCGTCCTTACTCGAACTTACTCGAACTTCTGCCCGCACGATATAACTAGCATCGTCGCGTAGCAAAGTAGTTCGCGTTTGGAATCTGATTCGGCCATCACAAGCTGCTTTCGATTACGATCACGAGCACCGTTTCACTGAGCACGAGCACGATTTCGGGCACGGCAAGATTCAAACCCAAAGAGTTAATTCATCATGAACATTGTGTGTATAGCAAACAACCATAATGCGGCAAACAGCTATAACGCGGCCAACAGCCATTGCGTTGCGAAAAGATTCTTTGCGATGTTTGCGTTGTTGTGCGTTGGAATTCAAGTCGATGGAATACTTGGTAATCGAATGGCATTGGGGGCTGAGCCCAAGCGGGTTGAGCTTTGGACCGAAGGTGCGCCGGGTTCGCAGGACAGGAAAGATGAGCCGGAGAAGACCGATCGCACGAACGGTGCTTGCAATGTTACCAACGTGCATGCTCCTTCGATTACGATGTTTTTACCAGAGGCTGAGAAAGCCAATGGAACGGCGATCATTATTGCTCCCGGTGGTGGGCACCGGATGCTATGTTTGGGGCATGAAGGAGACTCGTTAGCACAGTGGTTTGCAGATCGCGGTATTGCAGCTTTTGTGTTGCGATATCGATTGGCGAGGGAGGAAGGATCTCCGTACAGTGTCGATGAACATGCGATGGCTGATACACGTCGCGCGATCCGATGGGTTCGCAGTCACGCAGCGGAGCTAAAAATCGCAGCTGACAAGATTGGGATTCTAGGATTCTCAGCGGGGGGCGAATTAGCGGCTCTTGCCTCGATGGAATCCGATGCAGGGAAACCTGATAGTGCAGATGCTGTGGAGCGAGCAAGTTCCCGCCCGGACTTCCAAGTTCTAATCTACCCAGGTAGTTCGCATCGATTCAAGGTAACTCAAGGGATGCCGCCGGCGTTTATCGCTTTAGGAGCGAAGGATCGCGACGATATCTCGCTTGGGATGGCCAAGTTGTACTTGCAGTACAAGGAAGCTGGCGTTGCATGCGAGTTGCATATTTACTCGAACGCAGGGCATGGTTTTGGGTATCGAGCCGATGCGAATCATGCGGCGGCTCGATGGCCAGAACGCCTTAGCGAGTGGTTGGTCGATTCGAAACTGCTTGTGCAAGCACCATGAGAATTCAGACCCGATGGAAGCGGTGCGGCGCAAGCCGCCCGGTGGGTCGATAAAAGCGGTGCGGCGCAAGCCGCCCGGTGTTTTGTGTACTCGGTTTAAATCCATCAAAAACGTCGAACCGATTGGCAACGATGAAGTTGTAGGGATTTAGTTATTAACGGAATGGGGCGATTTTGCCGCGATGTCACCGGGTTGTTTGCGCAGCTCCGCTTGAGTCACCGGGCCGTTTGCGCAGCTCCAATTGAGTCACCGGGCCGCTTGCGCAGCTCCAATTGAGTCACCGGGCCGCTTGCGCAGCTCCGCTTGAGTCATCGAGCTGCTTGTGCAGCTCTGCGATAATCAACCGATTCGTCTCGTCAATGTAGCTTTGAAGTTCCGAAGATTTCGAACCCAGGACTGGGAATCGATCCGCGATTTCGTCAAGATGTTTCTTGAGATTGTCGGATCTCTGTTGACGATGCGATGGGTTGGATGGATCCGACGTTCGGAAATCGTCGAACGCCATGTTGAGTTTCGTGATGTCTTGATCTGCTTCTTCGTGGCACATCAATAAGCCGATGATCTCGCTTAACATGAAAGCCATTTTAAGCATTCCCGTTTGATCACCGGGCACAGGTTCGGTGTTGATACCCATCCAACTTGAACCGAAGGGATCGAAGCATAGGTCTTCCGTGGAATCGGAATCTTCATCGAAGGTGTGTGGGGAGAATAATTTGATACGCGTAAGTTCATCGGCTGAGGATTTCGCGTGATGCTCTTCATCGTCGTCTTCAACGATGAATCCACCATGACGAAATCGATCTTGTTCCCACTCTTCGAGTGTTTCGGACATTGAAAAAGCGAATTCATCGTCAAGTTCGAGGTGGTAGCCATCGATGTTGTCGAAATAGATACCGAAGGTGCCGTCGATCATCATCGTACACAGGGGGCAATTGCAATCGATGACATGGTAATCGGGTTGAACGCGGTCTATTCCTTCGATGCGGACACCACCGCCTCGCGGTACGTGTCGTCGTTCGCATTCGATAATAAAGCTTGGGGGAGCTCCATCATCCAAGGAGCTATCGAGCCACTTATCCATGTTCCGTTTTAGGAACCTTGTCAATCGCGGTATGACATCTTTGTTCTTCTGAATCACATACCGACCTTCTTTGCTATCGCACCAGTCCCATCCCGCTTCGATCGCTTCGCGGCAAAAGTCGAAGTACATGCAGATCTCTTCGAAGCCCATCGGTGCCGTCGCGTAGCCGATCCAATTTGTTGGCAGGGCTACGAGGGGATCGCCATCGGTGCAACGATGTTTTTGCGACTGAACGACAAGGCTGCTCCAGTGCTGTGCACCATGAAGCAGATCGCGAGGTTTGCGGCCATCGAGTTCAGCGCGAGGAGTCATCAACCAATCGCGGTGCAATTCGACCGTAAACCTATAGCGAACTTGCGATAGGTGCGCCGCTTTCTTGTTCTCCCAAGATGCGCTCGAAACGGTCGAGATGATTTTTGAAGCGATCTCATTTAGAAATGGAGCTCCAAAGAGAAATTCTCGGTCGACGTTCGATTTGACGATCGGTGTTTGTCGCGGATTCAAAACCTCAGTCGTTTGTGCCGAATTATGCAACTCCCACCAAGGTGGTAGATGGATGCTAAGAAAACCATGCTGTTTCCCTTGGGCGTCCGTTTGCATTGCAAGGGTTGTGTTGCGCTCAAAGGGTTGGAATTCGCCACCGTTGAGTACACGTTTGGAGTTAAAGTCGACAACGACCCATGCATTGGCTGCGGAGAGTAGTTCCACAAGGTTTTCTTGAGGGAATGGTTCGAGGGGGAGTTGCTCAGGACGTTCGCAAACGACTTTGGTGCGCACGCGAGGCCAAGCCGATTGGGCTTCTTCCCAATTTGTCGGATCGTCGGAGAGTAAACCTAAGATCGTCACTGCGGTGTCATCTTCCATTCGCTTCGCGATCCAGGATTGTGTTCCGTCTAGGATCGCCAAGAGAGTCCAATCGTTTTTCCGTTCCATAATTCGCCTCATCTCTACTTACAAAGTTGCTAAGCAGTGTGTGCGGATGGATTTTATCGTGGGATAGTTTTTTCCTTTCAAAATGGTCGATAATTTTTATACAGCGTGCGTTTTTCCGTGTCTGACGTGCTTGGTAAACCTAACGCAAAAACGTCAAGTAGACATCGATTCATCATGTAGTGCGGTCCATCATGTAGTGCGGTCCATCATGTCGTGCGGTCCATCATGTCGTGCGGTCCATCATGTCGTGCGGTCCATCATGTCGTGCGGTCCATCACGTCGTGCGGTCCATCACGTCGTGCGGTCCATCACGTCGTGCGGTCCATCACGTAGTGCGAGCTGTCACGTGGTGGGGGCATCACGTAGTGCGGTCCTCCCGGGCCGCGAACACGAGCGCAGCGAGGCGTCAGGTGCGCGTGGAATGCGCGGACAGAGTCTCACGCAAAGAAGCAAAGGCGCAAAGAGTTAGAGGGATTGGTACTGATCTTCTTTGTGGTGGAGCATGTTGTGGAGCGTTGAGATGTAGTGCGGTCCTCCCGGGCCGCGAACACGAGCGCAGCGAGGCGTCAGGTGCGCGTGGAATGCGCGGACAGAGTCTCACGCAAAGAAGAAAATCGCAAAGAGTTAGAGGGATCGATACTGATATTACTTGTGGGGGGCCTCATGGGTTTTTCCCAATCATCGACCGTAAAGCCATCGAATCCAAGCGCGTTCCCCTATCCGTTTGAGGCTCATGGCTACATTCATTACGGGTGGGAATCGGTGTCGTAGGATATGGATCATTTTGGCAACCTCTTTCGCAGTTTGCTCCCCATGTAAACTGCTTGGCATGCTACATTGCGTCTGTGTTGCGAGCCACATGAGGCTTGGTTCTTCAAACCGAAAGAAGTCCTCCTTTGCTTTAATGCAAGGGCTATTATCATGCTTCTCGAAGTCTTCTTGAAACGAGACGCCCAATCGATCTTCAAGCCATGGGATTTGTGTGAGATAAGGCTCGATAATTGGATTGGTCATTTCGGAGTGAAGGCGAAAGGGAGTATCTGGCATTTCGGCAAGGGCAAGGGTTAATTGGATGTGTTGCCAAATCGCTAGTTCCCGGATCCATGTCTCTTCTTGCCCGAACGATTTGTATGCATAGAGCATACGGACCGCATTTAGTCCGATCGAATCATTGCTCCTGCGAATTGAATTAGAGTCAATGGATATTCCAATCTGATTGCAGAAGTCTTGGACGACGCATCCGTCTTGGAAATCCTTAGGGGCAAATTTTCTCAGTATCACATTCTCATTTCCAAAATGTGCGTCTAGAGTTTCAATTGTCTTTTGGTAATCGATTTTCGTTGGGTCATTAGGCTTGATCGGAGGGGGGGCGGTTCCCCGAGTATCGCGCTGAAGGAAAACGGTTCTATCTTTCATAATCTGTTGGAAATTACTCTCCAGGAATCCTTTCCACGGGCGTATGTAGGCGATGACTTGAGCTTTTGTTTGCTCGGTTGATAGCAGTTCTATAAATTGCTTGATCTGGCCCTCGTCCCAAACCCAACTATCCTCACCCGAGAGAATGAGAGTACGGTGTTGCAGGCTAGCGCGTTTTAATTGGTGGGTTAGAAGTCGTTGATATCGGACTTGTAGTTTACGAGCATACTGGACGTTTTCCACATTCCTTCTCCATAAGTGAAATGGCGGTTTTTCCTTGGAGTACAGGGTCCAAAGCATGCGTGATCCGTTCACTTCACCCGCGCTGAAATACGAAAACCTCGGATCCTTGAGACCGAAGTAGAGGGTGTCTTGAATGGACGAGGTGCCTGTTTTTGGCATCCCTATGTGGAGTACACAGCGGTTCATGTTCGCTCTGATCAAATTTTCTTAAAGGACGCCTATCCCCGAGCCCAATTACCAAGCCCAATCACCTAGCAATCACATCAGTAGAAGCAAAGCAAGCGATTTGAATACTTCCAATTGCCGAAGAGCCCGGGTGCGATTCTTGGGAGCATGAGAATAGGTGAAAGGGAAATTAGCAAGGGGAATACATCCACCGAAGGATTGAGGCCTTGGCCTAGCTTTTTAGCTAGTGAGGAAAAACAGTGGCCAATGGGATTGCGACTCGGGCCTGTTTTCGGGTCCATGCTCATGCTCGTGCTCGGATGACGCCAACAGTATAGTTGCATTCAGAGGTATGTCCTGTACTGAACGAATACAACAGTACTACAGTCTGTTTTCGATTACGAGCACGGCGCTGCAAAACCGATACAAATCAAAACCAGCCACGAAAATTCCTGCGGATGCCTCAGGGGTATGCAAGTAAACGCATGGTGCTTTTCCATTGTCTTCGTGCGTCTTTGTTGCCCCTTTGATAAGCAGATTAGCTGTTGCTTTCAGCAAAACAAGGTACTAGCAACTACGCTCAAACGCTAGACGGTGGGGAGAAGAATCAAAAGGTTCGGTGCTTATGGCTCACGCAAAGAAGCCACGATGCAAAGAAGATTTTGATGGAGAAGGGTTGTTGCATGCGCCGTAGGAGGCGATTTGTGGGGCGACATATTGTGGAGCATTGAATTGTAGGAGGTTGAATTGTAGGGCGGTCCTCCTGGGCCGCCGCCACGACGAGCGCAGCGAGGCGTCATGTTGTGTAATGAAGGTGCGTGGAAACTTGCGGGGACATCGCACCCGTAGGCTCGCACAAAAACCGACTAGGATGCTTGGATTACCAAGCTGAACGCAGTTCGTAGACTTGAAGATTCTCTACTTTGGCTGCGCCACCTCGAGTTTCAAAAAAGATTCGTCGGTTCTCTGGGTTTGTGTTAAATGGCATCGGTACATAGCAATGTCCGTCGCTGGCGAAGACTTCTAGTCCGGTTCGGTCACAGTAGATGGTCAGTCGGAGTTTGCCATCACGAAGCGGCGCTGCGGCTCGCTGCCCGTTGACGCTGATCTCCTGCTTGCGCGGCTCGTAGATGATCATCGCATCTCGGATATTGAAGACGATTTCTTCGGCTTCTCCCGGTTCGATTTCCGCACGCAACTCCAGCAATTCGAAGTTTATCGCATCGAGTGGATTGCGATCTCCCGGTTTGACTTCCAAACGCTCTAAGGTCGCCGTCTTAGCTCGCAGCGATTCGAGTTCCTTGACTGGGGTAAATGTCAAGCGTGGTCCATCGGAGGTGCGCTGAAGCTTGAGCTCTAATGGGATTGTCATCGACTGATTGAAGCTCATGCCTGGTGTGGGTGTCTGGAACCAACCGATCTGAATGCGACGTCCGTCCGTCGTGGGGATGTCGCTAAAAGTCTGCGGAGCGTAGAAGCCTCGACCGCGATGCCCGGGTAACTTCGTTTGCTCCGCCTTAAAGTTCAGTCCATCGAAAGTGCCGATCGCATACTCGGTATTTGCACCTAGCAGTACCCATTTCTTTTCGGATGAGTTGTTGTCGACCGGGAGTTCAAAGAAGTCAGGGCACTCGAATAAATATCCACTGCCGGGTATTCCTTCAGTGACACTTGCGAGTTTCCAATCGCGAAGGTTCTGGGAGTTAAAGAAGTGAATGGTATGCTTTCCTTGTAATTCGACGTATAAGACCATCACCCATTGTTTGGTAGGTTCGTGCCACAAAACTTTTGGATCCCGGTTGCCTCCAGTGATTTGTGGCAAAACTGGGTTACCAGAATACTTGGTAAAGTTTCGTCCGTCGGTGCTGTAAGCGATCCCTTGAACGGTGGGGTTCCCGGCTGCGGTGTAGATGAGCACCATGGGAGGTTTACCGTCTTTGCCAAAACCGCTTGTGTTGTCCCAATCGATCACGGCGCTTCCGCTAAACATCGGGCCCATGGCATCGGGGAGTAGTTTGTCTCCTAGTTCTTCCCAGTGAACCAAATCTTTGCTCACTGCATGGCCCCAGTGCATATTCCCCCATCCCCATCCATAAGGATTGTGTTGGAAGAACAAATGGTATTCGCCATTGAAGTACACCATACCGTTAGGATCGTTGTTCCAACCTCGTTGGGGCGAGAAATGGAATTGACCTCGGAGTGGTTCACGGTAAAGGTTTGCTGCATCTTTTAATGTATCGCTGAGTTCGATACTGCTGAGGGCTTGGGAGTCTGCCCTGAGTTTGTCGACCCGGAGGGTGAGGGTTTTGTCTTGCCAAGCGGAAAGATCCATCGTTGCCCACCAATCAGGGGTCGCATCCGCTAATTCGATGTCATTGCGCACGAGGACTTGACCGTCGACGAGTAGCGTCACGACTCGCTTTGCTGCGCCGTTCTTGATAGGAATATGGAGGTAGCGAGAGCTGGCACGTAGCACCCGTTCGGCGTCTTTGATCGACCCAGAGGGCTTGGTGTCAGTCAGGACGATATGATCGATGTTGATATGTCCCCAACCCCCTTTCGCATCATCGACGATCCGGATCACACCTGACTTCCCCGCGAACTCGGAGACATCCCAACTATCTATATCGAGCGCTTCGCTACCACCTGCTTTATCATTGGGGCCCGTGGAACTACGCACGACCTTTGAGTCAACGAGCAATTCCATGGAAAGCTTCTCGGGATTCCTTCCTCCTCCGATCAAAAAAGCGATGTGCTTTCGTTCGATGCGAAACCCAGGAGATGTAAGTGAGCCGGTCGAATCGTCTCCTTTGAAAAAGGAGTTTACGAGACCTTTGCCTCTGTAACCCTCGACATTCATTTGCCCTGGTAGAGTCCCTTTTGCGGGTCCTTGGCCAAAGGCCTCGCCGGTGACGATCCACGGTTCGTAGGTGTCCTTTTCGAAATCGGCGATGAGAATGTCATCAGCGGCGAATCCGGCGGGAAGAAGTGACACAGATAGTAACGCGGTGAATAACGCGATGATGTTGTATTGCATAGTGTCAAGGCTTGTGTTCAGGTCCGGTTTGAAACGGAGTACGTGCTAAACGGAGCAAGGTTAAAACGGAGCACAGGTAAAACGGGCACGGGCTGATGTGGGTAATTGCAAGTAAACCTAGCCGAAGCGTCAAACTCACGCAACGCAGGGTTGGCTACGAATCGGCGTTGATCTATGGGAATTCAAGGTTGGAGGTTATTACCCCAGAGGTTCCCGTTTGCAAATCGCGGAGGCTTCGGTTGGCAAAAGACGTTCGCCGTAATTAAAGTGGGGGCGACGAGAGCGTTTCTCGATCTGCTTTTTCCTTCGCAAACTTGAAAACAAATCGAAATACATCATGCGTAAACATTGGATTTTGGCTGCTTGCCTTGCGCTCGTTGTCGGTAATACACCTGCCTTTCCACAGGATACCGATGAGCCGAAGGATGAGGCACCGGGAATCAATTCCGGATTGGTATCCGCGATGAAATTCCGGGGGCTTGGGCCGGCCTTTATGTCGGGCCGCATCGGAGACATTGCAGTCGATCCGGTGAATCGTTCGATATGGTACGTGGTTGCATCCTCCGGCGGTGTTTGGAAAACCGAGAATGCGGGTGTGACATTCAAACCAATTTTTGAGGGGCAAGGCTCTTACTCGATCGGTTGTGTCACGATATGCCCACACGATCGTCACACTATTTGGGTTGGAACCGGTGAGAACAATTCGCAGCGCAGCGTCGGTTATGGCGATGGGTTGTACAAGTCCACCGATGGTGGGCAGTCGTTCAAGCGGGTGGGATTGGAGAACAGCGAGCACATCGGGATGATCGCCGTGCATCCGCAGGATCCGAATATTGTGTTCGTCGCAGCCCAGGGGCCGTTGTGGAAGGACGGTGGAGACCGCGGGTTGTACAAGACGACCGACGGCGGAAAGACTTGGACGAACATTCTCAACATCAGTCCGATGACAGGGATCAATGAAGTACACATCGATCCGAGCAATCCAGATATTCTTTACGCGAGCTCCTACCAACGTCGTCGTCACGAGTGGGTTTTGATCGACGGTGGACCTGAGTCGACGATTCATAAGTCCACCGACGGTGGAGCGACTTGGAGGAAAATCGGTCGCGGCTTGCCAGATTCCGACAAAGGCAAGATCGGCTTAGACATCTCGCCGGTAAATCCCGAAGTGGTTTTTGCGATCGTCGAAGCTGCCGAGGACAAGGGTGGATTCTTCCGCAGTATCAATCGAGGTGAGACATGGGAGAAGATGAGCAGTTACGTATCGAATGGCCCTCAGTACTACAATGAAATCGTCTGCTGTCCGCATAATGTGAACCGAATTTACTCGCTCGATACGATGATGATGGTCAGCGAAGATGGCGGCAAGACATTCGTGAATCTTGGTGAAGAGGACAAGCACGTCGACAACCATGCATTGGTGATCGATCCTGAGAATGAGCAACACTTGATCATCGGTTGCGATGGTGGTTTGTATGAAACTTGGGATCGCGGTAAGACCTACGATTACAAAGCCAACTTGCCGATCACACAGTTCTACAAAGTTGCCGTATCGAACGACAAGCCATTCTACAACGTTTATGGTGGAACTCAGGATAACGCCACGCAAGGAGGCCCTTCTCGCACGAACAACGAGCATGGCATTCGCAATAGCGATTGGTTTGTGACGGTCTTTGGGGATGGATTTGAGCCAGCGGTCGATCCGAATGATCCTGATACCATCTATTCTCAATGGCAATATGGTGGGTTGGTCCGTTACAACCGTAAAACGGGAGAGGCGGTTGATATCAAACCGCAGGAATCAAAAGAAGGCCCGGCGTTGCGATGGAACTGGGATTCGCCATTGTTGATTTCTCCACATGATCCGAAACGCCTCTACTACGCTTCGCAGATGCTATTTCGCAGCGATGATCGGGGGGATAATTGGACCGCTATCAGTCCCGATTTGACAAGGCAAATCGATCGAAATCAACTCAAGGTGATGGGGCGAGTATGGGGAGTTGATGCGGTGGCGAAAAATTCGTCGACATCGCTTTACGGCAATATAGTCGCGCTCGATGAATCGACCCGAGCACAGGGGCTGATCTATGTCGGTACCGATGAAGGTCTCGTTCAGATCACCGAAGATGGAGGCGCTACATGGCGCAAGGTCGATCGCTTTGGAACGCTCGATGTGCCTGAATTTGGATACATCAATGACATCGAAGCCGACTTGTTTGACCCTAACATCGTTTATGTTGTTGTGAACAATCACAAGCGAGGGGATTTCAAGCCATACATTCTCAAGTCGAGCGACCGAGGAAAGAATTGGCAAGTCATCACCGGTGACCTTCCTGAGCGAGGGAGTGTGTACACACTCAAGCAAGATCATGTGAACCCTAACCTCATGTTCTGCGGTACCGAGTTCGGTTGCTATTTTACCGTCGATGGTGGGGAGAAGTGGATTGCACTCAAGTCGGGGCTCCCAACAATTATGGTTCGAGATATTGAGATTCAACGACGCGAGAACGATTTGGTTTTGGCGACATTCGGACGTGGATTTTACGTGCTTGATGATTATTCCCCGTTGAGGAACATCAAGCCTGAGTTGCTCGAGTCGAACACGATGTTCCCGATCAAAAAGGGGCTTATGTTTCAGACAGTCAATCCGATGGGAGTTTCGGGGCGTGGTTTTCAAGGAGCGAACTTCTTTACCGCACCGAATCCTGAGTATGGTGTGACTTTTACTTTCCATTTGAAGGAAGAGCTGAAAAGCAAGAAGTCCAAGCGTGAGAAAAGCGATCGAGAGGGAGCCAAGTCCGGGAAAGACACCCCCTACCCTTCTTGGGACGATTTGAAGAATGAGGATCGAGAAGTTGCACCATCGCGTTGGTTGACGATCCGTGACATGGCTGGAACGGTGGTGCGGAAGATCCCAACATCGACAGAGCGTGGGATGGTCCGTGCGAATTGGGATTATCGCCATGCGGGGCCAAGTGGTGGGAGTCGTCGACGCCGAGCCTCAGGAACCGGCCCGGTAGCGGTACCTGGCAAATATACAGTTGAAGTCTCGCAGATGATCGAAGGTGAGATCACTGAGGTGATTCCCAAGACGGAGTTCGAAATTGAACCGTTGACTTTCGGTGATACCACGGAGATCAATCGAACCGCTATTCGGGACTTTGCCAAGCAGGTTTACAAGCTTGCCAATGCCGTCAACGCAGCGACCGAGCTTACCAATGAAGCGATCGAACGACTAGAAGCGATTGAGAGTTTGACCAAGTCGGCGGCGGAAGTGGACCCGAGTTTATGGAAAGAGATTCGCGCCATGCAGCTTCGGCTGATCGACGTGCAGCAAATTTTCACTGGGGATCCAACCCGTACGAAGCGCAACGAAAGTGCGATGCCAGGGCTGCAAAGCAGGTTGTCGAATGCGATGATGGGCGCTTTGGGGAGCACCACAGGTCCAACGGGAACCCATCGTCGTCAGTATGATATCGCAGGTCAAGAATTTGAAACTGCACTCGGGGAATTGAACAAGTTGCTCGGGACGGAGATTCCCGCGATGCTTGGCCGCTTCGATGCCTTGGGTGCACCTTGGACACCAGGCCGACCGATCCCGAATTGGCGATGATCGATCGAAATTGCTCCATTGCGTTGTGTACCGGAAAAAGCGATGATTGCCGTTATGGGGATAGTCCTTTGTAACGCATCGTCGGTAACCCTGCACAATTTTGGAGAAGCCGCAGATGGCCCTTTTACCACATCCATCAATGACCCTTGTTAGGTGGGTGCTGTTGTTCTTGGTGGTTCGTTTGGTTCTTTCCGTCACGCTTGTTGCGGCTCCCCCAGCCGGGGTAGCCCCCTTCTTGGCAGAAAATTGCAAACAGTGCCACAACGCCACGGATATGGCTGGCGGATTAGATATTGATGCATTGGATTGGGCGGTCGACACGCAAGAGAACCGACAGCGTTGGATTCGAATCCATGATAGGGTGGTTCGAGGAGAGATGCCGCCGGAGTCTGCGCTCAAGGATACGGAAATTGGACCCATCGCACAGACGCTGAAAAACGCGCTGCATACTGAAATCTCGGAGCTACAGGATCGCGATGGTAGGACATCGTTCCGGCGGTTGAATCGCCGCGAATTCGAGAATAGCCTTCATGATCTACTTGGGATCGATACTCCGCTTCAACACCTATTGCCCGAGGATGGCAGGGCAAGTGGCTACGATACCGTAGCGGAAGGACTTCGTATCTCGGGTTTACAATTGGAGAAGTACCTTGAGGTCATCGAGGTTGCGCTCGACGATTGCGTTCGGTTGACCGACGCTCCCGAGGTGTTTCAAAAGCGTTTGCGATACCACGATGAAAAAGGAGTGCGAGAGAATCTCGGTAAAGCCGAGGGGTTTGTTGACCCTGTTTCGGGGGAGAAGCATCGGCAGTTGTTTCGCGAAACCGATGATGCAATCGTCTTTATCAGCCATGGATATTCGCCGGACGACCTGAGACAATTTAGCCCGTCGGCGAATGGACTCTATCGGATTCGAGCATCGGCGTATGCAGTGGATACTCGCCAGGAAACCGTCGCGCTGAAGGTGTACTCTAGCGATTGGAAGACCAGTCGCATGCTAGGTTATTTTGAGCTTCGGGAAGGAGTACCGCGCGTCGTGGAATTCACCACACGGCTAACCTCCAACGACCATCTTCGATTCGCCGGGTATGGGATCGGTATCGACTCGCAAGGCAAGAGTGTATGGAACGTCGAGACCGTCAAGGATTGGAAAGTTCCTGGAATGGCACTCCAATGGGTCGAGATTGAAGGGCCACTGGTGGAACAGTGGCCACCTGAAAGCGTGTCGCGTGTGTTCGGTGATTCATCGGTGCGCAAACTCAAGCAGCGGGGTCCTTGGACGAAGAACGGTCATGTCGCTTACGAATTAGTACCGGAGAATCCAAAGTCCGAATCCAAAGATGCGCTTTATCGATTCGCGCAGCGGGCTTTTCGCAGACCGATCCAGGATGGAGAAGCCGATCGCTTTATCGCATTGGCGCACTCCGAATTGGATGCGGGGCGTACGTATGAGCAAGCGATGCGAGTGGCTTTACGAAGCATCCTGATTTCCCCCAAATTCTTGATGCTCGAGGAGACCCCTGGCAAGCTTGACGATTATGCGCTGGCTTCTCGGCTTTCGTATTGCTTTTGGAGCAGTCCCCCGGACGATGAACTCATGATTCTGGCCAAGAGCGGTAAGCTCTCCGAGGCCGATGTTTTGCGGGCTCAGGTGGATCGACTTTTAGATTCCCCACGCAGTCAAGAATTTATTGCCTCGTTTGCAGGACAGTGGCTCGACCTATTTCAAATCGATGCAACCACACCTGATGCGAAACTTTATCCCGAGTATGACGATCTGCTAAGGGATTCCATGGTTGCAGAGACGCAAGCGTTTTTGCGGGAGCTATTGCAGAAGAATCTGCCTATTAGTGCAATTATCGATTCGGACTTCGTTATGATCGATCGACGACTGGCCGAGCATTATGGGTTGCTCGATGAGTTTCATCAAAGCGATTCGAATCTCTATGGCGAAGAGATACGCCGGGTGCAACTGCCACAAGACTCTCCACGCGGGGGGATCATGACCCATGCATCGGTTCTCAAAGTTACAGCCAATGGTACTGTAACCTCTCCTGTACTTCGCGGTGCTTGGATACTAAGGCGATTGATAGGTCGTCCGCCCTCTCCCCCTCCACCGGTCAATGCGATCGAACCAGATACGCGCGGAGCGACTACGATTCGCGAGCAGTTGTCCAAGCATCGCGATTCGGAGACTTGCAATCGTTGCCATCGAGAAATCGATCCTCCTGGATTTGCGTTAGAAAGTTTCGATGTGATCGGAGGGTTTCGGGAGAAATATCGATCGGTTGGCGAAGGCACACCGCCTACTTCTAAACTGCACGGTAGAGATATTTGGGAATACAAGCTTGGGAAGCCGGTCGATTCAAGTGGCCAGACTTCCGATGGAATGGCGTTTTCGAACATTCAGAGCTATCGAAGCATCCTGTTGCGCGATCAAAGCCAGATTTCTAGGTCGCTAGTCGAGCAGTTTGCTACCTATGCTACTGGGGCGGCTATCAGCTTTGCAGATCGAGAGCAAGTGGATCGAATCGTTGCCGATATTCAGGCAAACGGAGGGGGGATCCGCACTCTGGTCCATTCAGTAGTTGCGAGCAAGCTATTTACCAACAAGTAGTCCCTTCGATCCAAACTGCCGATTGATTTGAAATGCCCATTGAACCGAACTACCCATCGAACCGATAGTCCCTAAGAGACACATTGAAAGAGTAAATGATGAACTATCCCAAAGGTGTATTTAGGGCCGATCGGCGAACGTTCTTGCGAGCCAGTGGAGTAGGGTTAGCGTTGCCCATCCTCGATGCGTTTCTGCCTAATGGTGTTCGTGCCGCACAGGAGAAAATTCCGCAGCGATTGGTCTGTATTTGCACGACACTTGGACTGCATGCACCGTTTCTGTTTCCGGAATCT
>Ga0255126_1000127_pt1 | contig 29648 bp, 19 predicted proteins | sample Law_Miss_RepA_8d_FD_188556 | JGI IMG/M metagenome (GOLD analysis project Ga0255126, IMG submission 188556) | Freshwater microbial communities from St. Lawrence River, New York, United States - Law_Miss_RepA_8d | ecosystem: Environmental > Aquatic > Freshwater > River | place: USA: New York... | reverse complement strand
GACAACAACAACTCGAACGTGATCGTTTCGCCTGTGATTCTTGAGTAAGCTCAATTGAGGCCTTGGTAATTGCCCAAGTTTGGGTTTTACGAATGGGTTTGAAATCGAATTGAACATATGCCGCCGGGATATCTAGAGAGATCCCGGCGGTTTTTTTATGGACTGCCCTGCGGTTTTTATAGACTGCCCTGCGGTTTTTATAGACTGATCGGGTACATCGATGGGAATCCTGGGGGACGAATCTCATTCGTTGATATACAATGCGAGCAAAGTGTTCCTTAGAAATCGCTGGAGGGAAACCGGGCATGTTTTGCGTGACGAATCGGAAAAGTGACTTGCTGGTCGGCGTGGTCGTGCTGTTGGGGAGCTTGGTACTCGGATGCACTCAGATTCAAGCGCAGGAGGGGACACGTCCTGCGAGTATTGTTTATCCGTTGGACGCCGTGGTTAGCAAGGATGGAGCGGTCTGGGTTGTCGATCGCAATCGCCCTGGGGTTTGGAAATTTTTCGATGGCAAGTTGACGTTGGAAGTCGAGGGGAGTAAGCGATACCGAGAGCCGATGAATGCGGCCCGTTGTTTGGCAATTTCGCCGGAGGGTGAGTTAGCCATTGGGGATCCAGCGACCCGCGAGGTTTACCGCAAGGATGCTGCTGGAAAATGGGTTCCAACAGTTGGTGGTCGGATTGGGATCCCTACCGATATGGCTTTTATGAAGGATGGGACGTTATTGATCGCCGATCTTGAGCGACGGGTTTTATGGAAGCAGAAGTCGGTCGGTGAGGCTCCTGAGGTGTTGGCAGAAGTCAATCCAAGAGGGGTGTTTGTTGACTATGCGGATCGGATTTGGGTGGTCTCTCAAGATGAGCGGCAGTTGCTCAAGGTTTCCAACGATGGAAGTGTCGAGGGGGTGACGAGTGGTCGTATATTTGATTTTCCGCACCAAGTGGTTGTAACGGCAGAAGATCAGATTTGGGTAAGTGATGGATACCGAAAGGGAGTGTGGAGTTGGAAGTTAGGTGAAGAACCGAAGTTGGTCCATAGTGGCGAACCGTTGAAGAATCCCGTTGGATTGTTCTTGGTTGAGAATCAAGTCGTTGTGGTCGACCCGCATGCACAGGGTGTGTTTCGGTGGACAGGTAGTGGATTCGAGAAGTGGTTTGGAATTGAGGCGAAGTAGTTCGTGGAATCAAGCATGGATGTTGCCGCAGTTGGCTATGGAGTCTTGATTACGATCGAAGGCTGGGGAGTTAATCTTGTAGGTTGCTATGGGAATGCCTTGGTGCCTACGCCCAACTTGGACGCGTTCGCGGCATGTGGTTGTGTGTATGATCAATATTGGATGCATTCGAAGTCGACCAGCGATGTATTGCAAACGATTCAGAAGCATGGAATAGATTCATCGAATTGGATGATCATAGCCCAGCAGGGGAATAGCGATCCATGTTTTGGATCGCATCCTGGGTATGTGGAAGTTGCTTTAAATGGCGGGGCCGAGTTTGAGTCTTCGTTTGCAGAGTTGATCGCGCGAAGTTTGGAGTTGTGGGTTTCATCGAAGCATCAGAGACCGTATTTGTGGATACAGGCCAAGGGGCTTGCTGGGATTTGGGATGCGCCGCAAGAGTATCGGCAAGTGATGTGCGACGAAGGGGATCCTGAGCCTTATGCCGGCAAGATTCGACCGGAGATGGTATTCTCGAAGGATTATGATCCTGACGAGAGATTCCGATTTGCGGCGGGAGCCGGTGGGCAGGCGATCTGTTTGGACAGAGGAGTCGGGGAGTTATCCATATTGCTTGAAGGAATGGAGATGCTCGATGAGTGTTTCGTTGCTTTAGCGGGAGTGCAAGGTTACCCGCTTGGTGAGCACGCTCGGATCGGGCTTGGGGGAGGAGAGTTTGGTGAGGATGGGGAAGGGTACTCAGAGCGGCTGCATTGTCCATTGATGCTTCGCATCGGTCGAGGAGAGTCCTTAGGTCGCCGAGAAGATGTTTTCATTCAACCAATGGGCTTAGGAGGGATGCTTAAGTCTTTGGTTCTGCGGGCAGAAGGGACTCAAGCAGACATGATTGAAGTGGACCTTGAGGAACAACCTCTATCCGGGAAGGTTTCTAGTGCCCTGGGGCAAACGGTTGCTTATGCCGTCGGGCAAAGCGAGTTATCGCTTATTACTTCGCGATGGTCTGGGCTTTGGAGCTACAGCGAATCCGAAGCTGGGAAGTTGGAATTGCGAACCAAGGGAATCTACTGCCATCCGGAGGACCGTTGGCAGCAGAATGAGGTATCTGGAAGGGTACCTGAGGTTGATCGGATCATGCGATTGATCGCCGAGTTGCTTCTTGAATCGCGAGTCGATGGGATTGGAGAGTTAGAAAACCAATCGCTTGAGCTTTTGGAGCGATTGCTTGAGGAATTAGCTTTACAAGGTCGATAGGGAACGGGAATTCAAACCGCAACGGAAAGAAAAATTAATGAGTTATGAGAACAAGCCGATGGTACCCGCGGGACGCGATGGTATTGGTCGGGTTTATGTACAGCGAGCCACGCGGCACCCGAATATTTTTCGCAAGAGGTTAGAACGAATCGAGGGGAATCCGCAAGGAGGCGATTGGGTCGCGGTCTATGCTTTAGAAGTAGAGCATCAGCGTTTAGCAGAGCCGAAGTTGTTTGGTTATGGGATTTACAATCCACGGGCCGAAGTTGCGGTACGGTTGTATTTTTGGCAGGAGGGGGTACCCACTGATGAGGACTGGGGGCGATTGTTTCAAGACGCAGTGAGTTTACGTCATGACTTGTTAGGGTTGCCCAAGCGGACGAATGCATATCGGCTTTTGCATGGGGAGTCCGATGGTGTCCCTGGTTTGGTAGTGGATCGATACGGAGATTGTTTGAGCGCAGAAGTATTTAGCCTTGGGATGGCGCATCGCGCGTCGGAGATATTAAATCGCTTACATCCCTTGGTGGGAACCAAGCACGGGTTGGTACAAGCTTCTCCGCAGTTTTCGAGTCAGGAGGGGGGGCATTGGCAGGGGAGTCGTTCGGAGGGGTTCCCTGCTTATTCGACGATTCACGAAGGGGATGTTCGTTATCGAGTCCACTTTGGAACTGGGCACAAGACTGGATTCTTTTGCGATCAGCGCGAGAATCGCGAGATTCTGACACATTACACCGCAGGCCGAACGGTATTGGACGTTTGTTGTTACAGCGGTGGGTTTTCGGTGGCTGCTGCGAAGACGGGTGGAGCCAGCGAGGTAACGGGAGTCGACTTGGACGAAGATGCTTTGGTGATGGCGAAAAAGAATGCGGATATCAACGATGTGCGCGTTCGTTATGTGCATGCAGACGCTTTTGCATATATGCGTGATATGGTTCGCAATGGAAAACAGTACGATGTGGTTGTGTTAGATCCCCCCAAGCTGATTCGATCGCGTGCGGAACTTGAAGAAGGAACACGCAAGCATTTGGATTTGAATCGACTTGCAATTCAGCTCGTAAAACGTGGTGGGGTGCTTTTGACCTGTTGTTGTGCAGGATTACTAGACGGGCCGTCTTTCTTGAACGTGGTGCAATCAGCAGCGCGTACAACGGGTGAAGTTGTTGAGGGGCATCGCAGTCGTGGCCGAGTGGTGCAGATCATTGAGAGTCGTGCTGCTGCGATGGATCATCCGATGGCGACACATTGCATGGAAACCGGTTACTTGAAGGCTTATTGGGCAAGAGTGCTTTGATGAACGCGGGTTTGATTTAAAGGGCCGCGTAAGCAACGGTTATTCCTGTGATGGTTCTGCAGCGGTCGAGCTTTCTGTTATAGCTTGGCCGTTGAGTTGTTGCAGCAACTTCAGCGCACGTTCGAATCGGGGGGCTTCTTCGAGTGCTTTCAAACAGTATCGTTTCGCCTTTGAAATCTCGGATTTAACGTCCGAGGATTGTTTCGATAGAAGTTCATAGGCCGTGGCCAGGCGTAGGAAGACATCTGAAGGATCGATGGGATCAAGTTCTGAGAGGGCCATGAGCGATTCGATGGCCACTTGTGGTTTATGAAGCTTCTCACCGCAGATAGCGAGGTTGTTAAGGGTTGGCTGATGAGTCGGATTGATGGCAAGGAGTGCGTTACACCACGATTCAACAGATTGGTAGTCGTTGGTTTGACTGTCGAGTTCGATCAGACGAAGCAACGGTTTTGAGTCGTGAGGATCAATGCTTGTAAGGGATATTAAAGCCTTGCGTTCTTCGGTTGGGTGATCGAGTTTGCGTTCGAGGGCGATCAGTTTTCGAAGAGCACTAGAGGGGGCGGGATCCTCTGGCCATTGGTTCACTAGCGCTTGCGCTTTGATCTGGGCCTCTTGGAATTTCCCTTCAGCAAGAAGTAGATCGAGTTGTTGGTGAAGAGCCCAGTAGGATAAATCTTGGTTCGTAGTTTGTTGCTTTGGTGAAGGTGGGGTTAGGTCAAGTTCCGGGGCGATTTTTCCTGCACGAGCGATCGCATACTTGATGAACGCTTGGTCAAAGCCTTCTAGGCTAGTGGTACGCCTAGTGATGGCTTGGGATATTTCGAGTCCATTGCGAAGATCTTCAAGTAGAGCCAGCAGGCCGTCGTGACCGAATTGTTCAATCCAGAATTCGACAACCCAGGAAGCTATAAAGTAAGCGAACTGGAGTCTCTCGGGTGATGAGGGGGCAAGAAACATGCTACTGAGTTGGCTTGGAGGTGCGAAGTCACCTGAGCGGATCCAATGGAGGTAGGAAGGTTGTGGAGGTTCACCCCAGCCAGGCTTTCTTTGGTGTTCTTCATAGACGGAGATTCCTTCAGAAAGCCACCTTGGCATTTTGTTCGCTGTGAGTTGTAGGGTGATCACATGGCAGTATTCATGCCATAGGACAGACTCCCAGTTGTGTTCGACTTGAAGTGCAGAAGGGGAGTTCGCGGTGATGACTTGGCCGAAGCACACGCCGAGGAATCCTTCGCCGCCAGGAAGTCCGAAGGTACGAACAGCAAAATCTCTTTGTTTAGCGAACAAGTCGACAACGATAGGTTCACGGATATTTGCGTGGTATTTTTCTTTGAGTGTTGTTCTTGCCTCGGAGAGGATTTGAGTAACTCGATGGCCAAATAGTTTGGCTTCGTTTTTATCCATGCGGATCAGGAATCCATCAGTTTCGATCGTAGTATACTTATCGAGTTCGCCTTTGAGGATTTGCAGGTTGTAGTTTGTCACGTTGAAGGGGTTGGCTTCTCGGGCTGCTTGAACCATTTTCCACCCTTCTGTTTCATTCCCGAGTCGCAGTAGGTCTTGGGCGAGTTGTGTTTGAGCGGGGTGGAATGTCGGATCGGCTACAATCGCTCGTTGTTGGTATTTCGCACCTTCTTCGAAGCGATAGTGCATCGATAGGTTTTTGCCTATGGTGTGATCAACGAGTGGGTTCAGGGTTCGTGGGGTTAGTGCTTTTGAGCGGAATTGAGCTTCGTTTTGAAAGTCGTTTCCCAGGTGTGCGATGGCTGCTCGCAAAGCCCATAGTTGGCTGGAAATGGGATTGATCGATTCGATTTTTTCTAAGACCAAAAGGGCTTGTGAATAGTTCTCAGCATCCATGAAGGATTGGGCTTGCAGCAGTAGCGATGGAATGTGTTCCGGGTTGATTTCAAGGGCGCGTTTCAAGTGATTGACGGCTCGCGATTTGTCGGAGAGTACCCAGGTTTGGTAAGCGAGTTGTTGTATTTCCGGATCTGAATCCGAGATCTTCAACGCTTTGCTGATCGCATCGGCGGCGACCTGAAAGTCCGATTTATCGAGTGCCATCTTTGCGATTGCTTTGTGCGCTTCGATGTTTTTCGGATCCGCTTTGAGTGCTTGATCAAAGCAGAGTTTAAGGACTTGTTTGGGATCTTCGTTTTTCAATAGAAAGAATTCGCCGAGCGGGATCAATTCGGATTTCGTCGAATATCTCCAGGGGCTTTTCTGGATTAGTGCAGCTAGGTCGTCGAGCTGCTGTTGGGCTTTTGTAGGTAGGTTATTTTCAAGGTAGATTTGGTATCCGAGAAGTCTAAGTCGCATCGAATCGCTGAATCGCTCAAGGGAAGCTTCGTAGACACGAAGAGCTTCCTCCGGTTTGCCTTGGGTGAGAAGTGTTGAAGCGAGGATACGGGGCCAAGCTTCGTTCCAAGTTTTCTTCTCGACCTGTTCTCTTGCGATCTGGATCGCTTGAGCATAGCTTCCTGTTCGGATTAGTTCTTGTGCTTTCGATGGATCGATCGACGGGCTTTGTGCAGGAAGGTTTGTCGCGAGAATGGATGCGATGATGAAGAGCGTTTCAAGAACGGTCCCGAGGGTTGAGCGTTTCTTCGGCGAGGCTAGTCGACGTGTTTTTGTGTCATCTGCGATGTTTGAATGATGGATTTGTTTAGATCGTGTTTCTGATGGATGAAGATTCATGCCGAGAATTCGCGAGCGGATAGAACGGTTGGTGGTTGAATAATTCGTTACAATATACGGTGTTCCGAGGGTCGGAACAAAGAATTGTTGGATTACGTTTTAGACTGGGAGAATCGTATGCGTTTGATTATTGCACTGGCGCTTGTTTTGGGGTTTGTCTCGCCGTCCTTCGCAGAGACTTGGACTTTGGATGCTGAGAAGTCCAAGATTGACTTTGTTGGTAAGAAGCCCGAAGGAGCTCACAAGGGTGGCTTCAAAACGTTCAAGGCTGATGCGAAAGCCGATTTGCAATCGCCTCAGAACGGCTCATTGAAGCTTGAGATTCAAACTGAAAGTCTTTGGTCTGATGATCCGAAGTTGACCGAGCATTTGAAGAACCCAGATTTCTTCGATGTGCGCAAATATCCAAAAATTACCTTCGAATCCACAGCGATTGAGGCGAACAGTGAAGACGACGTCAAGTTGGTTGGCAAGTTGACGATGTTGGATAAGACTGTTGAGATCAAGGTGCCATGCAAGGCAACTCTTGGAGAAGGAACAGCGGACTTGCGTGCTGAGTTCAAGCTAGATCGCACGAAGTTCGGTATGAATTATGGAAAGGGCAAGATTGCCGACGAAGTGGAAATCGTTGCTAACTTGAGTTTCAAGCGACCGTAATTAGGGAAACCGGTCAGACGGTAATTGGTTAAGCCAAGCGAGGCATTTCGCAGCTTGCTTGGGATTACGGAAGATACTGTGAACGAAGTCGGATCATGCATTCGACTAGTGACCGGGGGGAAAGGTCATTTCCGAAGAGTCCTGAATGTTTGAAAGGGCTCTTTGGATCCTCCCAGCATTGGTTCCAAAGGATGGCGTCCACGTTTTGTTTTGCGAGAAGTAGTTGAAGGATTTCCAGGCCGCTCGGGGGTGTTGTCCCTGCGTAGGAGAGACATTGATTTTGATCCGTGTTTGCGTAGAGCGAGGGAGGGATTTCCGGAGCGGTGTCATCGTCTGATTCATCAGACGATGTCTGTGTAGAATTCGAAGGATACCTCCAATGGGAAACGACTTGGTCGGCGGCTCGAGCACTCTCAGGCGTGGGTGAAGTACTCTGGGATATGGGAGTCGTGAGCCGAATAAGCAGCGAGCGGTTTTGGATGCTCCAGTGGTCGATCAGATCCGAGATAGCGGGAAGGTCCATTGGAAGGGTTCCGTTGGGCCAGTAGTTCAGATTCAATTCGAGTCCAATTCCTGCGATAACCCGATCGTGAGCTCGTATAAGGCTTTCAGCAAAGATCACCGGGTTGATGGCGTGCGGCCCGTGTCTCATGTTTTCAGCTGCTGGTAGATCGACTGAGAAAATGATAGGGGTTTTGGGATCCACAGTGTGGATAAGGTTGATGATGCTGCAAGCAAGTTTTAGGGACTGTGCGTCATCTAGTCCGGTGGCTTCGCAGTTGTTTAGCCCGGTGCAAGCATCCCATAGTTGGACCAAGCCTTGGCACTGAGAGATTAAATTCTGTGCTTTTTCGAGAATGGCATTTAGCAAGTTCTCGAAGGAAGGGTAGGAGAGGGAGTTTCGGATGATATGGATGTCTGTAGGGCTGACGAGCGGACCTGCGACAACACGGAGGTTCTGTGACTTGGCCCATCGCAGTTGATCGATCGTCAAAGATCCGTTTTGCAAGCGTAGTTGGTTCGCTGAGAGCGAACTTATAGAAAGGTCGATGCCGATGGTATTGCAAGCGGGCAGAAGGGGGACTGCGAAATCTTTCCAATTACCTTCGCTTGGTAGGCGAACGCCGAAGAGTGTTTGGAGTTTTTCGTTGTTTCGGATGCGCGCGTGAAGATTTTGTGTGACATAGGCGCGGGCAAGCGGGCGAGCAGCGCTGATCGCAAGGTCAATTGACTGTTGAGCTAATGCGTCGCTGAGAGTTGGATTATCTTTCTCTAGAATCGCTTGAATGAAAACATCTGCGGCTTGATCGATAAGCTCGGTGTGAGAATTTGGTATTCGAACGCCGGCTCGATCCCAGAAAAACGCATCGGTGCGAATTCTGTGAAGAGTACCTCGGGCGAGTTCAAGAAGAAGGTGGTAGGTGGGTTGATTTGTTCGAAGGGACGCGGTGGACAAGACTATCGGCCCGAAATCTCGAGTGGGCCAAGGCATTGAGAGTTTGCAGGAATCTCTGCTGCTAATTTCAAGAACGAGTTCGTCGTCTTGGAGGAAGTTCACCGATGCGATGGGAAGAGCATCGAGTCCGGCGACGAACGCGGTTTGCCAAAACCTCGGGTCAAACTCCGAGGGGTTTGGTACTCGAAACCGCATCATGGCCATAGAGGTGCCTTAGCTGAACGTACTAGGGTTCCATCGGTGTTGACAATCGATTCGATGGTTTCCGATGCACCCTAGAGGATCAGTCCCCACGAAGCTTCAGGTTCAGAACGGTAAGTTTTTCGCGAACTTCCGTCAGCGAGGTGACACCAAAGTTCTTGCATTCGAGCAAGTCATCTCCGGTTTTGCGAATCAGTTCACCGATGGTGTTGAGTTGGAGTCGAACCATGCATTTGCGAGCCCGAACTGAAAGGTTCAGTTCGGAAATGGGTCGATCTAGCAAGACCAGTTGATCAGGTGACATTCCAGAAGTATCAGGCAGCGGATCTGCTTGAGGTTTTTCGTGAGCGAATTGCCCAAGCGAAAGGCCCTTGGCAGACAACATCTCCTTGATCTCAACGAGCGATGTTTCGCCGAAGTTTTTGCTTGATAGAAGCGATTGCTCGGAAACTCGGGTGAGATCTCCCAGAGTGCGAATTCCCATCTTCTGAAGGCAGTTTCTGGATCGAACGGAGAGTTCGAAATCGGTGACTGGTACATTGAGAAGTTGGGCTAGTCTTTGCTGTTGCTGCTGTGTTGCTTCGTCGATCGACTCAGGTCCACCAGCGACGGCGTCTTTGAGGTACATCTTTGCAACTGAATGGTTTGGACAGGTCTCCAAAACACGGCGATAGCAACCTTGTGCCTTGTTGTAATCATTTCGGTCTTCGTACATGAGCCCAAGGTTCAGCAGGGTACCCACGTGCGAAGGGATTACACTTGCGCCGCGTTGGTAGAGTTCGAAAGCGCTCTGGTCGCTTCCCATTCGGTCGTACTCAAGTGCTAAGCCGAAGATAGCACCGCCATGCTTGGGGTTATGTTGCAAAGCGCGTTGGTACAGAGCGATGACTTCGGGAAGGTTTCCGCCGATGGAAGCGAGAGTCGCGGCGCGTTGGTATGGGTATTCAGGGTGCTGTTCTACAGGGCCAAAAATATTATCTAAAATTTGAAGAGCTTCTTCTTTGCGGCCGAGATACCGAAGTGCTTCGGCTCGCGAAAGCTGGCACCATTCTGCGGTATATCCGGCTTTTTCAGCCGCGTTGTAGAATTCGATCGCTCTGTCGAATTGATCCAGTTGAAAGGAGGATTTACCCAAGTAGTACTGCGCTAACGCTCCGCCGTCACCTTGGCGAAGAGCCGAATCGGCTTCTTGAAAACGTCCCAGCAGGTAAAGGCAAACGCCAAGTCGCGTTTGAGTAGCTGGCGAGAGGTCGGGAGTTTGTTGTAGTTCTTGGACCGCATCCTTGAGAAGAGCTAGCTGTGTGAGATCTTCTTCGATAACACGAGTGATCTTTTCGATGTCCGCTGGTCCGAAGGACTGATTGGAGAGAACGACTTCGCGAATATCGGCGCTTGAACCGGTGACCATTGCTTAACCTCTAATAGGCGGATTTCTCAGAGAGAAACAAACCATTTGGGTATGTAGGGACGAACATGTAATCGAAGCCGGCAGTGGGAGTCGAACCCACAACCCCCGCATTACGAATGCGGTGCTCTGCCAATTGAAGCTATGCCGGCATGCCAATTTCGTGGGAAAACATCCTACGAAAGGGTTGTAAAGTAGACAGATTCCTGCGGAAACGTCAAGTCCCGTAGGGGATCCTAGGCGCTGCGGGGCAGGTGCGGCGGTAGGGAAGCGGAGTTCGCAGTCGAGCCAGATGAAGCGGATGGTGGATTTTTTGCGGGGAATCGGCTCTTGAACCACCACTTTTCGAAGAAATTGGGGGATCGAAGTCGTCGGTCATCGGCGGTCACGACGTGGCGTTTTCCGGTTCGGGTCTCTAGCACTAATTGCGAATCGGTTATTTCGCGAACGATCCAGTATTTGTCTACTTCGTACGAGTAGAGTTCGCCGTGTGGAGAAGGAGAGATGTTTTTCGCTCGTTTGCCCGGAGAAAGTCCATGTTTTTCCCGAGTGCAAATCACCCAGTCGTTGATCTTGAATCGAGTTGGATCCATTTTGATTTCACTGTACTCCTTACGGACCAAAAGGGAACGTGGAAACGGCGGAGGTTGGAGGTGATTTGAACGCTCTAGGCTTTCAAATCCCATGTATGCGCCACCTCGTGCAGGTTAGATCTCCGCCTAGATTCCATAGGGAATTGAAATGTCCCTATATAGTTTTCCGGTCGCAATATCCTTACTGCTTTTGTCGATGGTATCCTATTTTTCGATCCCTGTCCGCTAAGTCTAGTCCAATCCATAGCTTAGACGGACATTTAAAGGTTTTTTCATCGATCGGACCGGAAGCCGAGTTGCGGCGGTTGCCAGTTGATGGGCGCGGCTATATTCTGAAAGGATTCGTGTAGGCGGCTGTTTTTCCTTGGACTGGAATCGATTCTCGTCAAGGATTCACTTCAAAACGATTGAACGATTTATGTCGGACCATTGGAATTCGTTGGCAAACTTGCTTGGTACCCCTAACCTTAAGCCCCGAAGCAAGAAATCGAGGGAAGAGGACGTATCGACGGCCCCTCAATCGACTCCAGCAACGACACCCAATCCCGCGGCACTCCATGAAGAAGTCGCCGCTCCGACGCCGACTCCACCCGCACCGACTTCCAAGCCACGGGGCGGAAGGGGAGCAAGCAAAAAACAAGTCGCTGATCAAGGAGCAAAAGATCAGAGTCCTGTTGAGCAACCAGAAATTCAATCCTTCGGTGGTGATTTGGTTTCCGAAGAGACTCCTGCGGTGCAGCCTGAAGAGTCGAAACGAGGCAGTCGTCGCTCGCCCCGCGGAAATGAAAACCGTGGCAGTGAGAAGGGTGGCAGGCAGCGGGCCAAGCGTGGGGAAGATGTTGTGGAGTCCCAGGAACAACCCGCTGTGGATGTGCCGATTGAAGAAGTTCGACTGGAGCCTCAGATCCAGCCGCAAGCGGAAGTTCTCCCTGAAGTGGTGTCCGAAAAGGCACCATCGGTTTTGAGGACATCGTGGGATGCTGTCGCGAACTTTTTCGGAATGGGGGGAGGCGGGGAATCGGCCTCGCAAGAGTCTCAGAAAGCCCCAGTTTCTCGCAATGAACCGGCTTCTCGCAAAGAACCGGCCTCTCGCAGGGATACAGAGTCTCGCAGGGAGACCTCGTCGCGAGCGGCTCAGTCGCCGCAGGGTGATCGTCCTGGAACGAGAGAAAATCGTAGGGATGATCGAAGCGAGAGAGTGAGCGAGCAAGATGCTGGAAGGGGAAAGAAGTCCAGTGCTTGGGGTGGAGAAATTGCGACTCAAGGAGCTGACTCCGTCGAAGCTTCTGTCGATGCGGTTCTCGAACGAGGATTTGGTGCAAGCGCGTTTGCAGAAGACGCTTCGAATCGCGAATTGGAAAATCAAGGTTCTGGTTCATCGCGATCTGCCGAGGTTCAACAACCGGCAGGACGTGGTCGAGACAAAGGCAGGCAAGATGGCCGGTCGCAAGATGATCGCCAGCGCGATGATAGGCAGCGTGATGATCGATTTGGTAACCGCAGAGGGGCTCAGGGACGCAGGCCTGAACGCGAGAAATCGGATCGCGAAAGAGAGACCTCTGCATTCAAAGACACCGACGATCGGTTGGACAAAGATTTACCAGAAGAACCGGTAGCTTTTTCGTCCGAGTCCGACGAAGTTGTGGAGCAACGGGATCGTCGTGGCGAACGTCGTCCTCCGCGACGGGGCTTGTCGAATGAATCACAGGAAGAGCGAGCACCCAGAGGGCGAACAGATAGACCAGAACGATCCGAGCGACCAGAACGATCCGAGCGACCAGAGCGGGCCGAGCGACCAGAGCGGGCCGAGCGACCAGAGCGAGCCGAGCGACCAGAACGCGCTGAACGACAGGGGCGTGTGGATAGACCCGAGCGTGCGGATCGTCCTCAGGCGGATTCAGAAGTGGGGGGCAGACCACCTCGACGCGAACGCGATGGCGAGAGAGGTTCTCGCGGACCGGCTCGGGACTCGGATAGAAATTCCCCTCGCGCGGATGCACGTCGAGATACACGCAACGACGATAACCGCGATACCCGAAATGAAGATCGCCGCGAGGATCGAAGGCAAGAGCGTAGCTCGGAGGTCTCCGGTCGCAACCCGCGCCGTGGTTCAAGAGATACTCGTGATGCTGAGGTAGGTTTTGGTGACGGTGTCAGCTTTGAAGGGGCGAGTCGTTCGGGTTCCGCATTTGATGAACCAGAGTCGTTGGAATTCTCCTCCCGCGAGAACCGGGGGCGGGATACCGATAAAGCAGGTCAAGACAACCCCCGCAACGAAAGGCCATCTAGGCGACGACGCGGTCGAGAAGAAGACTCCGAAATCTCTGACGATGATTCGGGAGAATTTGAAGATCGTGATGAGCTTCGAGTTCGAGCCGGTCGCATTCCAAGTTGGGAAGAGACCGTAGGTGTTCTAATCGAGGCGAATATGGAGAACCACAAACGGACTCCTTCCGGTGGTGGTGGAAGGCCTCGTCGCGGTCGTCCAGGAAATCCTTAATTGCTCAGCAGCTTTATTTAGAGCGATTTTATTTAGAGCGATTTCTGCTGTAAAAGCAAATTCACTACGCCTTGGACTTGTCGCGAGGCGGTGAGGGGGTTGCTTGTTTTAATCGTACGTTTATCGCGATATCCCGCTCCGATTTTCTAGGGGAGCAAGCTCGCTTTTACCCCATTCTTTCGTCTTGATACCCTCGTTGATTTTGGGATACTTGTTACCCCCCAAAAGGTTGGGTAGTCCCCCGCTTGGATGGGAGCAACGATGCGCATGGAGATTGGATTCATCGTGTTGACCGATATGTGTTGGTCATTCTCGAGGGGTCCTTTGTTATCAACAAGGAGACAATGAAATGTACAAGAACCTCAACGCAGCTGCGCTGGGAATTTCTGGGCGACAGAGCGAGTTGATTGAATTAGCGATGACGTTTGGGTTTCAGGGGTTGGACATCGATGCATTGGATTTGGAGAAACGATGTGCACGCACCGATTTTCCCAAGGCGTCTCGATTTCTTCTGAGCTCAAAGATGAGGGTAAGCAGTTTTGATGTCCCGGCAGATCTTGATGCGGATGACTCGGTCTTTGAAGAGTCGCTCAAAGTTGTCGAATCCGTCGTTGCCGTGGCGGGGCAGGTGGGGGCGAGAGCTGGGATAGCGAGGATTCCCGCAGCTACGGATCGCTCAGCGTTTCCTCAGTATTTCGAATGGATTCGCAGTAGAATCGATAGGCTCGGAGGGATTTTCGAGAAGCACTCGGTTTTACTGGGGTTGGTCTTCTCGACGTACAGCGAAGCGCGAGCGGGTAAGCAATACACCTTTGTTCATGATGTCCCAGGAGCTCTTGCGTTGTATAACGCTTGTAGTTCGCCGGCTGTGGGGTTGGTAATCGATAGCTTTGACTGGACGGTCGGCAAGGGGACTTGGGAGCAGCTAGCTACGTTGCCAGGGTCGCGAATTGCGGGATTCAATATTGCGGACTTGTCGGATATCCCGTCCGCTGAAACTTGCGATAAGAGTGCCAGGTTGGTGGCTGGAACAACGGGAAAAATTGACAACGCCAAGTTTGCCACGATGTTGCACCAGCAGGGGTACGATGGCCCAATCACGTCTTGTCCTGAGGCATCGAATTTCGGGACGGTCACTCGCGACGCAATTGTTTCTCGGGCTCAAGAAGTACTCGATCAAACGTTGCAGAAAGCGGGACAGCCGACTCAGACTCGCCGCCCCGATTTGGTAGTCGCCGATACCGATACGAGTTTCGAGCAGTTCGGCACGGACGCTTAATCGCAAATTTGGACGGTTTCGGGTCAGGGGGTAAGGTTTGGAAATAGCCCTCTGACCCCCAACGCGAAGGAAACTTGCGGCTATACTGTAGGGTCTATTTAGACTCGAATTGGGTAAAGGCTAGTCGGGAGTTTGGGAGATGTCGAAACTGACCCTTCGCGTAATGAAAGGTTCCGACCGCGGTCGTGTCTTTGCAGAATTGACCCCTCCTATCACGATCGGCCGCGAGGAGGGCAATACGATTCAGCTTAACGACGAGCGGATCAGTCGCTTTCATTGCAAGATTCTTGCTGACAACCAGCATTTGGTCCTCACCGATCTGGAGAGTACGAATGGCACAAAGCTCAATGGGCAGGATTGTCAGTTGCGGATTCTGCGTTTTGGGGATTTGATCGAAATCGGCCGTAGTACTCTTTGGTTCTGTAATACCGAACAGATTCGCTCCCGCGTGAGCGAGACGTATTCATTGCCTGATGGGAACCGTCCAGAACTCAGGGACTCTGAAATTGACTTTGACGTCGATTCTGATTTGTTCGATTCGGCTGAGAAATCCATTGAATCGAGAGGTGTGCCGAAGTTGCCTGATCGGTTGAGCCCGAGTCAAGCGGCGCATTTGTCCGAGTTGCTTGAGTATTTACATACCGGTATCGGCGAGGTGGTCGACGCGGTTCAGGTGATTGATAACAAGGGCGCGGTAGCGGTGGATTATGCGAAGTGGCAAGCACTTTTATTGGTTTACGGAAATCTTGCAGAGTTAATTCGCGGGATCGCTGATCCTGATTTTCGACTTCCTGGTTAAAATTGCCTTCGTCGGGTTATCAAGGGAAGGTTAACTCGGAAAGTGTGTTTGCTTAAGGATCGTATCTTAGAGTTGGGGGGGGAATGGTTGAGCGTATAAGGGAAACACTGGTCTTAGGAGTAGACGCTGGCGGATCGAAAACGCGAGCGATGTTAGCCAAGTTGGATTTGCGTCGCGCTCGTGATCCCCGCGAATGGCGAGACTCGTTGGAACTGCTTGGGCAAGGTGAAGCAGGGCCTGGGAATCCGCGATCGGTGGGTTTCGATACTGTTTACGAAAACATTCAAGCGGCGTGTGATGATGCGTTTCGAAATGCTAGTCGATCGCGGAGCAAGGTCGATTCAGTTTGTATCTGTATGGCTGGAGTTGGTCGGGCGGATCAACGAGAACCAGTGGCTCAGTGGTGTGAGCAAGTCGATTTGGCAAATCGTATCCGTATCAGCGAGGACGTCTCCCCAATTCGTTGGGCTGCCCTTTGGGAGACACGTCACGTTATCGAAGGCCAATCGAGAGTAACTCCATTGCCGATGACGGCAAGTGATTGGAACAACAGCGTTACCCTCATCGCTGGAACTGGTTCGATTGTCTCTGCTACTAAGGACTCGCAGGTAGCGGATTGGGAATTGATTCGGGAGTCGAGCAGCACCGTCGAAGGGGCCGCAATCTATGGGCTGCATGAACCTGAACTCACCTCGGTTCGTGTTGGTGGTTGGGGGTATATTCTTGGGGATGAGGGGAGTGGTTACGCTATAGGGCTGGCTGCGCTGAAAGAAGTTTGTCGGGCGCACGATTCGGGAGAGCAACTCTCTGCCTTGCATCAAGTTCTTTTGAAAGAGCTTGGGTGTAAGAGCCCGATTGAATTGATTCCGATTGTTTACACCCAGCCAATTCCGAGACCGAAAATCGCGAGCTTGTATCGCCATGTGGTTCGCCACTCCGCAAGCGATCTGATAGCTGCCAAACTGCTTGAATATGCAGCGAGTGATCTAGCTGAGCTAATCGCTTCGGGCGCTAGCAGAGCCGGGCTCAATGCTAGGGGGTACCGATTGGCATTAAGCGGTGGGACTTTGCTGGAGAAATCCCCTTTAGTTCCTGCGATTCTAAGACACTTAGATGACCTTGGGATGACTCCAATGATGAGTCATCAAGTCGCTGATCCGGTCTTAGGTGCTGTAGTTATGGCTTCGCTACCCTGGGACTCGAGCCTAAGCGGACCTCGTTTGGATTAGCCAGAGATTCGCGCGATGGACAGCGTTTCTTAAAGAATTGCGCTGATCGGTGTCCCTTTGCTGATAGCTAAAGGGCGAGAAAGCTTGTCGTGAATTTCCGTCGATGGAGAGAATCCCAAGCAGTGGTAAATTGTTGCGGAGAGGTCTTGAGGTTCGACTCGTCCTTCGATTGGATACGCACCGTGACGATCCGAAGCACCATAGATACGTCCTCCTTGGATTCCCCCACCTGCAAGGGCTCCGCTGAAGACATGTCCCCAATGGTCACGTCCGCCGCTCGGGTTGTGTTTTGGAGATCGTCCGAACTCACCGATCCAAACCACCAACGTGTCCTCAAGCATTCCGCGTTGATGAAGGTCTTCTAGCAACGCTGAATACGCTTGGTCCATCGGCGGCATCAAGACGTTCTTGAGGCGTTGAGCATTGTTTGCGTGGGTATCCCAAGCTGGTGCGTTGTCGGGGTCGTCCTTCCATCGTGTCCAATTGACTTGGACAAGTGACACGCCGGATTCTACAAGTCTGCGAGCTAGCAGAACACTTTGCCCGAACCGGTTTCGGCCGTAGCGATCACGCACCTCGGGAGTTTCTTGGTCGAGAGCAAAAGCGGCTTGAGCCTCTCGAGTACGGATCAAATCGATTGCTTTATTTTGCCAAGCGTCCCAGCGTTGAAGCTGCGGGGAGTTTTGGTGTTGATCGAGTTTTCGGTTGAGTTGTGAGAAGAAGGCATGTCGTTGTGCAAAGTGTTCAAGAGAAACTTCGGCTGGGAGGGCGATGTCAGGAACTTTGAAATCCGGCGCGTTTGGGTCGCACTGAATCAGCCATGGATCGGCGTGGCTACCGAGCCAACCAGAATCTTGGCCTGGCCATAGAAGTCGGCCGGTATTCCAGATCGGTTCGGGTAATCGTACAGCTCCTGGTAACGGTCCGTGATCTCCTTTAAGGTGTCTCACGACAGCAGCCATGCTTGGCCAGTCATTCGGTGGCCCGGGGAGTGAATTCTCTGCGTTACGAGGGGAGTGAGGTTGGCCGGTAAGCATCCAGTAGCCGCTTGCCGAATGCGCGTTATCGTCGGTCGCCATGGCGCGAAGGACGGCGATGTGTTGCGTAAGTTTCGCGGTCAGGGGCATCAGTTCCCCGACGTGCAATCCGGGTGTCGATGTCGCGATCGGTTTCGATTCCCCACGGATTTCTTCGGGTGCATCCGGTTTCGGGTCCCAAGTTTCATGTTGGGGTGGCCCCCCTAGCATGAAAAGAACGATGCAACGTTTCGCTTTCCCGAACGAGCTTGCGATCGCGCTTGGGGATTTTTCTGCAGACGCAGGTGGGTTGGGCGAGTTCGCTTGGAGCGAACTATTGGCCAATAGGTGATTGAGGCCAAGTCCAAAGGCGCTCAGTGAACCTACCCGGAGCCATGTCCGGCGATTGACACCGTCGCAAAGGGTCTGTGAAGGGCCTTGGAAGTTGAGCATAGTGAGGCTAGCCTTGAGTCACAGAACTATCCGAGGAGTTCGGGGATAGGTTTTCCGTGATCGACAATTGGTGTTGGACGCCCATTGAAATCCTTGATGAAGGTCGAAGCGGCATCGATACCGAGGTGATGGTAGATCGTTGCGAGGAAATCCCCTGCGGAACATGCACGTTCGATGGGATCTTCACCCCGCTTATCGGTAGCCCCGATGACTTGTCCGGTCTGGATACCACCACCGGCCCAGATATTTGAGAATGCGCGTGGCCAGTGGTCACGACCGGGTTGGATGGTACCTGCCGCAGCGCTAGCGTTGCCCGCACCCGTGCTTGGGGAATATTCGATTTTTGGGGTGCGACCGAATTCACCAGTGACTACCACGAGCACTCGTTTATCGAGGCCTCGGGCGTAAATGTCTTCGATCAAAGCCGTTACGGCTTGATCGTAAGCTTCCGCGCGGAATCGCAGCGCATCGAAGACGTGGTGATTAACAGCGTGGTCATCCCAATTGCCGACGCGACCACAAAGTTGACCGCTGAGGCTCGTGGTCAGGACTTCTACTCCGGCTTCGATAAGCCGTCGAGCCATCAGCAGTTGTTGTCCCCAAGCGTTTCTGCCGTAGCGATCGCGCGTCGCGTCATCTTCTTTGGTGAGGTCAAAAGCTTCTTTGGTTTTGGGGCTCGTGAGCAAGGAGATCGCTTGGGACTCGAATTGATCCAATGCGCCGAGTTCTCCGGCGCGATCGAAAGCGCGGGTTAGGGTATCGAGTTTTTGTCGAAGCGAACTGCGTCGGTCGAGTCGTTGGACTTCGTTCGGATCATTGAGTCCAATATTTGGGACGGAGAAATTCGGGGCGCTTGGATCACCGGATACAGTAAACGGGGAGTACATGTCTCCCAAGTACGCTGGGCCGTTGTATTCCAGAGGAGGATTGATCCCGACGTACCTTGGGAGTGGATTGTCGCGTTGATCTTGTTGAGATCGCAGAAAGTTCGTGACCGTCATCCAGTCAGGGTATTTCGGTTTTGGTTTATCTCGCGTGTCGGGGTCTCCGGAAAGCATTTGCATCGAGCCGGCCGGATGCCCAGGAGCGGTCTGCCGCATGGAACGCAGGACGGTGAATTTATCTGCGATCGCGGCTTGGCGTGGCAGCAGTTCGGTGAAGTGCAATCCGGGGACTTTGGTTCCGATGGTACTAAACGGGCCGCGATATTCGCTTGTCGCCTCCGGTTTTGGATCGTAGGTGTCGATGTGCGAGCATCCGCCTGGCTTCCAGACCATGATGACCGCTGTTTTTTCTTTGGAAGCGGACTTTGGAGCAGAACTCAGCGGGTCAGCCGCAGCGGCGCTTTGGGATTGAAGTCGAAGGATGCCCGGAAGCGAGAGGCTGGCAAAGCCTCCTAACCCCATGGATAGAAAACCCCGACGATCGGTCGGTCCGGCACAACGGTGGTGGTTCATGGGAGGGCATTCCTGGTATGGGAGGGGGGAATGTTCGCGAATCGGAGGGGGATGTATGCCTCTGAATTATACTACATGAAACCCGGTGTGGCATGCTACGGTGGATCTTCTCCCAAGGATTATTCGGTCGGCTTGCGAATCGCTGGGGATCCGTGGATACTTTCCGTGGATGCGGCTCGAGTCAAGGATTTGGCCGTTCGAAGACCAACGGCCTAGGGTGAGCCGTTATATTGTTTACTGACCCATTATTCCTCTCAGCAGAAAAGTAGCGATGTTAAAACTCAAGAACAATATCCGTCAGTCGATCGTTGGATGGTGCTATCAGGCTTGTGGCGACCAGTGGTCATTGGATCGTCTGTGCGAAGTCACAAAAGAGCTCGGATGTGATGCTGTGGAAATCATGCCGGTGGAAGATTGGGCGACGATCAAGAAGCACGGATTGAAGTGCGTCTTGGCACCGAATGGAATGCCCGGGGCGCCGTTCATCAAAGGTTTCAACAACAAGGCTTACCACGAAGAAGTCATCACGAGGATGACGCAAGCGATCGAAGACACGGCAGCTGCTGGTTTTCCAAATGTGATCGCTTTCACCGGCTACAAATGGCGCAATGCAGAAGATCCAAATAGCGGAGAGATTTCAAGAGGCGAATGTATCGAGAACTGCGTTGCGGGCTTGAAGCAAGTTGCTCGATTGGCCGAGCAACGAGGAGTGACGCTGTGCTTGGAGCATCTGAACACCCGCGATGATACTCACCCGATGAAAGGCCATCCGGGATATCAAGGGGATGATCTTACGCTCGTTGCCGAAATCGTTCGAGGTGTAGGCTCGGAGCGAGTGAAGATGTTGTTTGACGTCTACCACGTGCAGATCATGCACGGTGATGTCATGCGACGCTTGGAAGAGAACTTCGATCTCATCGGACACGTTCACGTCGCAGGGAACCCTGGACGCAAAGAACTCGATGATGATCAAGAGATCAATTTCCCACCGATCATGCGGTTGCTGCATCGCTTGGGGTACAAGGGATACGTTGGCCAAGAGTTCATCCCGACTCGCGACGCGTACGAGGGGCTCAAGGAAGCGGTTCTGCTTTGCGATGTGTAGCTCTTGCAAGGGATCAACACGTGTAGCTATCGCACGGAAAAACCCGTGTAGCGATTGCTACGGATCAACCGCAGAGGTACAGCAATAAAGCATTCCAGAAGCAAACGACTTTGCCTTTTTGAGCATCGTCGTTCGGTGCTGATGGTTAGTAATTGAATTGGAACTGCATTCGCAATACATCACCGACGAACTGACCGTAGGACAAGGTGTTCGCTTGGGAACGCGTTGCGGTGTTGGTACGATCGGCAAATGTGTAGACCGTCGTCAACTCAGCCGATGAGTTCATTTGCCACTCAAGCCCGATTTCGTAGTCATCAATCCTTGCGTATGGTGCGTTCCGCTCTGTTTTGTATCCACCCCGGAAGTACTGATACCGCAAGAACGGGAACATGACCCCATAGTTGCTCTTGTACTGATACATCGTTTGAGCGTAGCCCCCTTTGACCGACTGCTCTTCAATGGCTGTTTGCTGGGCGTTCAATGCCGGGCCTCGGCCAACGTTCCATTCGGCTTGGAAACCCAAAGGTTGCGGGTAATAGATTCCAGACCATCCGATTCGCTCGTCAGAATATCCGGTGGACTTCGAGAATGGGTTGATCAAGCTTCCCGTTCCAAGGGGTGACACAGGAGATGTCAAAACGTTGTAATCACCTGTATAGCCTTGAATGCCGAGTTCGTAGAGTTGGCCATTTGGGAGCGTTCTTGGGAGTGTGAACCGTGCTACAACGTGAAGGTTGTCGTTTTGTTCGCGAAACGATCCACCTTGCCCATTATAAACGCCTAACCCAAAGATTCCGTAGTTACCTGACCCCTTGAGCCCTTCGTCGATGGTGTATTTGAAGAAGTCCTGCGCAGATTTCGGTGTCCAGTAATAGAACACACCTAAGTCGCGTTCGTTGCGAGCAGCACTGTTGAAAGCATCATTTCGGTCCAGAGACAAACGGTTGGAACTCGATTGCATGTTCTCCCAACCATAAGGAATCTTCGATTGTCCTATCCGCAATCGGTGAACCTTGCCCGTATCTAAATACAGGTCGCTATACCAGTCTCGAATCTGAACATATTTGATCTGATCGTTGATACCAGGAATTGATGCCGCGAAGTCAGGCTGCAGATATACTCCGAGATGCTCCGACATGTCACCGGAGAAAATCAGCCGTGCTCGTCGAAGCAGAAAGCTTTGGTTATCACCTACGGAGCTATCACCCGGCAGATAACTCGGGAACGACCCGTCCTGCAAGTCCAGCGTTTCATTGATCCGGAACTGCGCGTATCCACGGAGCGTGTACTTCTCAAACCAAGTTTTCTTTTTCTTCTCGTCCTTCTTCTCATCTTTCTTGTCAGATTTTTTAGCGTCCTTGTCTTCGGACTTCTTCTCTCCGCTACCGCTTCCATCTTTAGATTTCGATTCACCCGACTTCGAATCCTTGGAGGACTCAGTTTGCCCTAACGCTGCCGCGTCTTGGGGATCGAACGAAGGTTCGGTTTGCCTCGAAGTGTAGTATTGCAATCCCTGAGCATTTGTCGGGTTTGTTGCGTCGGCCGGAAAGAGGGCTTGGGAAGGGTCGGCCTGACTTTGAATGCTCGCCTCAAGGGCTCGGAGTCGAAGTTCAGTTTCTTTGAATCTCGCTTCGAGAAGCTCCAAAGGGGTTGCTGGCTCGGAGAGTTGAACCAATTCCTGAGCGTTCGAGGAGATCTGTGGCCAAAGGGCCGCGTTGAATGCAAGGACCACTATCGCCCATGATCGTTTGAATGCCGGAAAACGACGCTGATGACAAGTTTCTGCATCGTTTGCGGCTATCTTTTTGCCCGCGGATCCAATTGGGCCAAAAGCCGATGTGAGTGATAGCATAAGCGAGGCTATTCCTAATAATCGATACAACCGTAACAGTCACGACAGGTTACGGAATCGGAATAACCGCTAAGAATTCGTCAGCATATTCACGGAAAGTGACCAAGAAATTAATAAGGTTTTTGGATCCTGTATGAATTGCTACGCTCCGCACTTCGTTAGTATCAAGGCTTATTCAAGGATCATCTCGACGTTGCAAAAGGTCAGCGCTGCGAGCCCATTGAGACCCTTGAGCAATCGCGATTGCTTCCAATCGATCTCCTTCAAATACGTAATCTTTGTAGCTGTGGTTGGTTCTGCGAGTTCAAGGGTCAGCACCCCGCCCGATACACTTCCGCTTTTCACTTTCCCTTTTACCCCATCGAGATAAAACTCCCCGGCGAGGCTTTCGTCCCAAAGGATCGGTTGGTCAAACTGCAATCTCACCACGCTTCGCGTTCGATCGAGGGTAGCGGACTGCAGGTTCGGAGAAGTGATCGCACCAACGGTTTCCTTTCCGTAGAAATCTTGCTCGATCAAGGGTTGAACCATCTGAGCAAACTTACCCCAACCCTCGAGAGGGAAGTGGCATCCACCTTCGGGTTCGACCCCAAGGGTCGCAAGGATTCGCATGTTGGAGAAAAGGGTCGGTAAGGTCCGTTGCTTTTCCCGAAGCATATCACCCGAGCCATTGCGCCCACCCATGCTGCAAGAGTTTGGCCATATTTGGAAAACGTAGTACCGTTTGACGTTTGGGAAATCTTGCTTCCAACCTGCCGCCATCTCGATGAACAACGGATGGTATGTCTCCCAACCAAATCCCCCTGTTGGTCCATCTGCTCCTTGATCGTTCTCTCCCTGGTGCCAAAGAATCGCTCGGATGCCGTGGGTTAGTTTGGCTTGTTCCACCCTCCACAGCATTCGGCCGTAGATACCAGTAACATCGGTTGGGTCTTCGGGATTGCGTTGATGTTGATCGATTCGAGTCCCGCCGACTGCCGCATTGATCATGAAGACTGGAACTTTTTGGCTTTCGACCAGTCGCTTTGCCAACTCCATTCCCCACCATCCAAGTTCAGCACGCTGGCCGTCCGGTTTCCCTTCTTGCGCTTTCCAAACGGGACGGACCCAAAGATTGCCTTCGTTTTCTTTTGGGTTTCCTGAAGGCTTCGCATAACTGCGTATCCACGGATGAGTTTCAGCCGGGGACTTCTCTCCAGTATCGGTTGCGAGAGCATTGGATTGGCCATCGATGATATACGCATCACCGCAAAGCAGATCACCGACCGAATCGAGCACCTGCTCGCCATCTACACCAAACTCAATTCGATATTGGATCAATCCAGGTTGAAGTTCAACCGAAAGGGCGTAAGAGCGATCCTCGGAGAGTTTGCCAGTAGCGGTTTGGACCGGTTTGTCATCCGCGTACAGGCGAAGAAAAACAGTGTTGGACTTCGATTCGATGCTCGGATCAAGTGTCCCGTTGTAATGCAAGATTCCAACGTTGCGATCCTCTCGAGCATAGAATTGGCCTTGTTGAGGTTTCTCATCCCGGGCAGGTTTTCTTGTTACCCAAGGATCCGTGTCGGGCTCCATAACGTCGATGTCAACGGACTGAGAAACGCTTTCGCCCCCATTGTTTAAGGTTGCAGTAACACGCAGCTTACCGCTTTGTTGTGATCGCTGGAGGATCAGCTTTTGAGTTGTTTTTTCGTTGATGGTTGCAAACGGACCGACTTCCCATTGAGTTTCGAAATCCGCTGCTCCCGCGGCTTTCATCGCTTCAAGGTTGCTTATCAAAGGGGAGATCACAAGTTTCTGTCGGCCATCCCAACGCTTCGGTGCCTCTAGAGTGAACACCGGTTCAGGGATCTGTTCTTGGATGGAGATGTCGATATCACGGATGAGTACTTCGTCGGGATAGATTGCTTTACATCGCAATCGAACAGTAGTCTCACCTGAAACACGACCCGCATCGAAAGTGTAGGAGAAACGATCAACAGCCACGACCGATTCGCGTTGGTCCTTTACCACCGACCAATAAAGCTTTTGTGCACCGAGAGCTTTCGCGCTAAAGGTCGCCTGGGAGCCTTCGGCTAAAGTCGCTCGTTCGCTCGACACGGAAAACTCTTTTCCAGGTTGAACCAACAATCCTGAAAGCGTCTGCATGGCTTTCTGGTTTTCGTACTGAAGCTTTACCCAATCCGCAGAACGGACCGCTTTCGATATACGCACCTCGTCGATATCGCCTGCGAAGTCAAATCGGTTGTACCAACCACCGATGTAAAACCGAGATGGCGACTTGATTGCCAGAGGTGCGTTGGGTGTTTGCGAAGTGTTGCTCAGTTCGCCGTTGACGTAAATTCGCGAATCACCTTTTTCATAGGTGTGCAGGATGTGAGTCCATTGGTTCAAGGGCATTAGCCCAATGCTCGAAACATCTGCGCCGGAGAAGTAGCACTCCATTTGAACGTGTGGGGGGCTTTTGAAATGCATGACAACCTTGCCTTGGGCATGCTCATTTCCCCAAGCTAACGCTCGACCATTGGATTGAGACGGGCGAATCCAAGCTTCGGTCGAGTGCGAGCTTGCACCAACCGGAAAGCCGTCGTTTTCCTCCCCGCATACAATTCCCTGTCCAACCTCCAGTCGTCGAGCTTGACCGATGCGCCCGCCGGTAGTCGACGTTTGGACATTTTTAGTTTTTATGGTTCCTACTTCGTCGATCAAAGCTTCGTCCATATGAAGCACGCTCAGGAAGTTGTTCGAATCGTTGAAGACGGCTTGTCCATTCGATTCGCTTGATGCTGCCGAGTTACCCCAATAGATTTTTAGCTCATGGCGTGTGTTGCCAAGAACCTTTGGGATTCGCACCCAGATACTCGCGGTTCCTGCTTGAGGGTCCCACTGTTCGATTTGGTAAGCCAAATTCTCTCCATCGAGAGAAAATCGAATATCCGCTCCGTCAGGTTTTGCAGCTTTAAAATCGAAGAAGTCTCGATGCAAGTGAATGAGCACTGGGACATTTTCTTCCACTGCGGTTGCAGGAAGGTTCGCACCTTCGGGGGTGGTCAGCAAGAAAATAGATCCCGAATGTGGCCAATCGGGATAATCGGCAAAGGACTGAGCTCTATCAAGTAGAACGAACGCCAAGCAAACGAGCAAAGTAACGATTTTTGGTGCCGGAAGACGCATTATTTGTTCCGTTTGCTTTTTGGTGTTAGTCGTCGATACGCATTGAAGTTGTTCACCCGATTGTTCGCCCGTCGGGATGATGGATTGGCCAAGTTAGCCTTTTGCGCCAGGCCAACGTTCCCACCAAGCCTTGAACAAAGACCATTGGTTGTGGATGAATGCTTTTTGGCTTGGGCTCAGGGCATCGGAGGCGTTGAAGTGGTATTCGTACTCGGGATTGCCTTCGAGCACCATGAGATACTTGTAGTAGAGGACCAGGTCTGGCCCTTCGTCGTATTTCGATAACACGGCGAGCGCGTTGTCGAGTTCTTGTGCGAGCCTTCGAGATTCCACGCAACCTGAGGCGGCTTTCTTGCAGAGTTCGATCAAGCGTAAGACTTGGCGTGGTAATGCGTTTCCAACACCGGTAATTGCCCCGACCGCCCCGCAGCGAACGAAACCGTGGAAGACTTGGGTGTCCACCCCGACCATCAGCGCGAGATCGTCGTTTCCGCTGGTGATATGTTCTGCGGCATAACTCAGCGACTCTGCTCCACCGAACTCTTTGAATCCTACGAGATTGGGGAATTCTCGGTGCAGTTCAAAGAAGAGCTCGGCGCGGGTTTGAAATCCGTAGTAGGGGCTGTTGTAGATCACCGCAGGGAGCTTTTTCGCAGCGCTGAGGATTCCAGCGAAGTGACTGCGCTGTGCGGAGGTTGACGTGCCGCGCGAGAGGACTCGAGGGATGACCATCAGTCCAGCCGCACCGGCTTGCTGTGCGTGGGCTGCATGCGCAGCCGCAATCTTTGGGTTTTGAGCACCGGTGCCTACAACAACTGGCACCCCTGCGGCTGCAAGTCTCGCGACTCCTTCCTGACGCTGCGCATCGGTCAGCAATGGCCAATCTCCCATCGAACCGCAATACACCACTGCACGCATTCCAAGTCCGATAAGCTCCTTTCCTTTTTTGACCAAATCATCGAAATTCGGAGCACCATCAGGGGTGCAAGGGGTCATCAGTGCGGGAATGCAACCTTGGAAGACATCGGCCAATCGATTCACGAAAGGTACTCCATGAAAGTGTAGATTAGGGAAAGTGCAGTTTAGGGGATTGAGTCCATTGGGGCATCGAATCGTTGATTCTATACGTGACCCAAGAGCGTAAGTATAAACGAACGCAAAGGATTTCCCAAACCTTGAATTAACCGGCTACCTGTTCGGTTCGCTGGAATTTTAGCGCTCGGTTTTATCGCTAAGTTTTATCGCTGAGCCCGAGGTTTGCAGACCTAAGCAATAAGCTCATGGATCACATGGCCGTGAACATCGGTCAAGCGGCGTTCGATACCGTTGTGGTAGAAGGTTAGCCGTTCGTGGTCGATCCCAAGCAGATGCAGGGCGGTGGCGTGTAAATCGTAACAGTAAGTTGGTTTTTCGGCCGCTTTAAATCCGATGGCATCACTGCAGCCATAACTCATTCCGCCACGTACTCCACCGCCGGCCAGCCATGCGGTGAAAGCACCCGGATTGTGATCTCTACCCTTCTGAGATCCTTGCATAAAGGGCTGACGGCCAAACTCACTGGTGCAAATGACTAAAGTCGATTCGAGGAGTCCTCTCGCTTTGAGGTCTTCGAGGAGTGCCGAAGCCCCTGTATCGAGAATCCTACCCCAATAGCCGTGATCTCGAACGATGTCCTCGTGAGAATCCCAGTTCGGCCGGATGGCTTTTTGAGATGTATTTTCTGCTCCACAGTAGATCTGAACGAATCGAACTCCTCGTTCTACTAAACGTCGCGCAAGCAAACATTGCTTACCGAATGGCCCTATGTCTGGATCCTCCAATCCATATCGCGATTGAGTCGCAGCAGTTTCGTTTCCGATGTTTACAGCCTCTGGTGCGCTGAGCTGAAGTTTTCCTGCGAGTTCAAACGATGCGATACGGGCTTCAAGCAACGAATCGGATTCCCGGTTACTCGCGTGTTGACGATTCCAACGCTGCAATAACTTCATCCCTTTTTCTTCATCGTCTGGATTGATCGGACGGGCTGGAAACAAGTCGCGGATGACTTCTTGCGATCCCCCTGTTTGCATAACGGTCCCTTGATGAACCGCAGGTAAGAACCCAGCTCCCCAGTTAATGGTTCCTCCCGGCGGCAACCCGCGTGTATCGGGCAATACGACGAATTCCGGAAGGTTATCTGTTTCGCTTCCCAGGGCATACGTAACCCATGAACCCATGGAGGGAAAGCCAGGTTGGATGAAGCCGCTATTCATCATAAACATCGCAGGGCCATGCAACGCTGATTTGCTCTGCATCGAGTGGATGAACGCAAGGTCGTCAGCGCAACGCGAGAGTTGAGGGAACAGGTCCGATATCCATAAACCTGATTGCCCCCTTTGTTGAAAGGGCCAAAAGCTCTTTGCATGAGTCCCTGCAACTCCAGCAAATGTTTGCTTGCCAAGTTCCGCATCAAAGGGGGTTCCGTGCAATCGTTCAAGCTCGGGTTTGTAATCCCACGTATCAACATGGCTTAGTCCCCCAGGACAGAATATCTCGATCACATGCTTGGCTTTAGGGGCATGATGGAGCCCCAGTTTTCCCTCAGCCCCCTGCTTTCCCTCGGGCACCTGTTTTCCCTCTTGAGAGTACCAAGCACCTGAAGCGTGCTTGTGAAGCAAGGTCGAGCAAGCGATAGCACCCAAGCCGCTTCCCAGTCGCGTCAGCCAATCGCGACGAACAGAGGTGCTCGGAGATGCGATGCTTGTGATAGTGTTGGTCTTTTGCATTTTCGTTTTTTCTTTTTATGTACAAGCTGTTTGAACCGCTAATCGCAACTTGAGCCAATGGCCTAAGGATCATCAGTCGACATAAACGAATTCATTCGTGTTCAGTAGGATTCGACACAACTGAAACAAGCCTGCTTCTTGAATCAATCCCGCCCCGCTTGCTATTTCTTCGTCGGTCGCTTGCCTTCCGAATGCTAATCGAATTGCGTGTCGAGCTTGGGCCTCAGGGTTTTCCCCAAATTCGCGTTTAATGCGATTTTCAAGTTGCTCACTTTGTTGAAGTACGAATGCGTTGTTCAGTGTAGCCAAGGATTGGATAGCGGTGGTCGTTGTGTTTCTTACGGGTGTGAGAGTTGCAGGATTGGGACAATCCAGTGTGGTTAAGAACGGGTGGGGGGTGGTGCGTACGACAAATCGATAGATGCTTCGGCGGAACACGTCAGAGTTTTCGAACACTCGGTGCTTATAAACGGGTGCATATTCTTCTTGGTAGTCGAAGTCGCGATACCCGGGGCCATACATCGTTCGATTCAAAGATCCAGAAACGCACAACATGGCATCGCGCAGCGATTCTGCGTCTAATCGCCGAGGATTCTGACGCCAAAGCAAACGGTTTTGGTTATCCGTAGTAGCTGCCAATTCGTTGCTCCCTGAGGAGCGTCGTTGATAAGCATCCGACAGTAGAATCATTCGATGGATTCGCTTGATCGACCAACCGCTGGTTTGAAGCTGTTGGGCTAACCAGTCTAGTAACTCAGGGTGAGATGGCGTCGCACCTCCAAGTCCAAAATCACTTGGGGTTGCTACTAGCCCCTTTCCGAAATGATGCTGCCATAGGCGATTGACCATCACGCGAGCAGGAAGGGGATTTTGGACGGAAGTCAACCAATTTGCCAACGCAATTCGACGCTGGGCATCGGTTGATTGCTCATCGAGAATTGCGATGTCCGAAAGAATTGGCCCGACGCATGAAACGGAGGAAGGTTTGACAGGTTCCCGTAAGTCTTCGGGGTTTCCACGATGCATGCGACGTGTTTGGGTGGGCGTTTCCGCTTTCACGCCATAGACGCGCTTCGGTTCCGGTAACGACTTCAAGTCGTTTGCCAATGAATCAGAATTCTTACGTAGCGCCTCGATGCGATCCTTCTTGTATTGAGAACTCTTTCCGTCCGACTTCTCTGCATGCAAAGGTGCAACCGAAGCATCGATGAAGCAGACTTGGTCGTGACTGATCCCGTTTCCTGCATCGGTGGCGATCAGCGTGAGAAAGGTGTTGTT
>Ga0255126_1000123_pt1 | contig 29980 bp, 21 predicted proteins | sample Law_Miss_RepA_8d_FD_188556 | JGI IMG/M metagenome (GOLD analysis project Ga0255126, IMG submission 188556) | Freshwater microbial communities from St. Lawrence River, New York, United States - Law_Miss_RepA_8d | ecosystem: Environmental > Aquatic > Freshwater > River | place: USA: New York... | reverse complement strand
TTCAGGCTTGTCGCTGTTCGTGGCGCGCGGACGACCGCAGGATTCTACCTTTTCGCCTTCGCCGGAGTCGCCGGCTTCGCGGATTTCACATGGCCCGGCTCGGCTGTCAGCGCGTCGATCTTCTTTTTCAAGTCATCGAACTCCTTGCGCAGATCGCGGTTCTCCTTCTGGAGCGTGATGACTTCGCTGCGAAGCGAGTCGGACTCGGCAGCGGGCTTCTTCGTGTTATTGATGGCACCAACCGCACGTTCCGCCGTGGCGCGAAGCGGACTTTCTTTCGGGGCGTTCGTGAACTTCTCCAGCGGACCAAGCGCCTTTACATCGCCCAATGTTCCTAAGGCCATCACAGCGGCGAGTTGCACGCGGCGCTTTGAGCTGTCGAGATGCTTGAGCAGAAACTCGCGCACGGTGTCCTTCTTTTCCTCATCCTTCGCAAGCCGCGCGAGCGTGTCCAAGCCGCGTGCAAAACCGCCGCTAGTGAACGCTACCTCCTGCTTCTGCAACACCTCGAGCAACGGCGCGATGTAGCTGGCGTCCGCCTGCACGCGGATGGCGCTAATGGCCGCGTCCGCCGTCGCGTTGCGATACGAGGCTGAGCTCAGCGCCTTGAGGATCTGCTCGCGCACTTCTGGCTTTGCATAGGAACCGATTGATGCGAGCGCAATCGCCTGGATGTCTGGGTTTCGCTCGTCCTTCAGAATCTTCTGCGTGGCCGCATAGCTCGCCTCGCGGTAGAAGCCGCCGATGTCAGCAGTGACTTGCCGGCGCACGCGGGCGTCACTCTGCTTCGTCGAAGCGATCAAAGCGTCGAGCGCCTCATCCGTCTGGATGGCGCGAATGGCCTGAGACGCTGCGAGGCGCACGCCGTAGAACGAATCGTTGTTCAACACCTCCTTGAGTTTGCCCAGTGCCTCCGCCTTACCGCTGAGCTGTTCGATGGCTAGTAGGCGACCGAGCAGATCGGCTTTGTCGACGAGTTGCAGATGCAACATCGCGGTCGGGACTTTGAAGTCGATCTTCGCCAGCAAAGTCTGGTTCGGATCGATGCGGACCACCTCCGGTGCCTCAGTCAGCGGCACGTAGAAGTCCTCTGCCTTTTCCTTCACCGCCAGCGTGCGTTCGGTGACCACGCCCGACTTGCTCTTGAACCGCACCGGCAACGGGACGTTGAAGAGCAGCACGTCATCGCTGAGTTTCTGCACCTGCTGCACGGAGACCTTCGCGAGCTTGGTACGTTCGTCCCAGCTGTAGCTGATGTTCAGCTCGGGATGATGCGCGTGATAGACGTATTGGTTGAAGAACTGGTCGAATGAGCGGCCTGAGAGTTCCTCGATTACTTTGTTAAAATCGTCCGTGGCGACATTGCTAAAGGCATGGCGCTCCAGATAGGTCTTCACGATCTGGCGATAAAGATCTTCGCCGAGCTGGCTGCGGAGCATGTGCAGAATCCAGCTCCCCTTGGGATACGCGTGGAAGCCGAACTGGTCCATGGGACTGTTAAAGTCGCGGCGCACGATGGCATTGGTGTCGTTCGGTTGATTGAGGACGGCGTTGGCATTACCGCGCATCTGGTAGAGAAAAGCGTCGCGCCCGTTTTTATGACCGGCGTAAAGCGCGTCGTAGTAGGTGGCAAAACCTTCGTTCAGCCAGAGATGCGACCAGTCCTTGCACGTCACGAGGTCGCCAAACCATTGATGCGCCAGCTCGTGCGCGACGAGGCCGGTGCTGTCGCGAAGATTCTCACTGGCGTCGCTGAAGAGCGTGCGGTCGGTGAGAATCGTCAGTGAGGTGTTCTCCATGCCGCCGGCGGTGAAATCCTCGACGCAGACCTGATCATACTTCGCCCAAGGATAGAGCACGCCGATCTCCTTCTCGAAAAACTCCATCATGTCCTTCGTCCCACGGAAGGAGTTTTGCGCCTGGGCGATCTGCGAAGGGGGCGTCCAGAAGGCCATCGGGATGTCGCGATGCTTGTCTTCGACTTTCTTAAAGTAACCAGCGCAAAGCGCGATGAGGTAGTTTGCGTGTGGCTTGTCCTGCAACCAGCGCACGGCGACGAGACCGGTGGCGGCGTCCTTCTCCTCCGACATCTTGCGGCCGTTCGAGATCACGACCATGCCTTCGGGTACGCGGCAGGTGACTTCGCTGGTGAACTTCTCATTCGGCGCGTCGAAGCTGGGAAACCAATGACGCGCCTCGTACGGCTCGCCCTGAGTCCAGAGATGCGAATCGCCCGCCGGATAGCCCATCTCAGTAGTGCGGAAGTAGAGACCTTGATTCGGCGTGGCGCTGTAGTGAATGGTCACGCTCGCCTCTTTGTCGGCGGGAATCGCTTCCGCAAACGTCACGATAACATGCTCGCCCGTCGCCTGATAGCCCAGGATCTTCTGGCTTGATTCGACCGACGCAACGGCGAGATCGATGCCGTTGAGCTTCAGCTCGGCGAAGGGTTTCGCGATGGGCTTGAAGCGAAGCGTGACCTGGCCGGAGACGGAGCGCGCCTTGAAGTCCGGCGTGACATCGAGCGCCAGATGCAACAGGTCGATCTCACGGCTCGGCGCGTATTTCAGAAAGTTCGAGGCTTCGGCGCTCGCGGCGAGCCATGCGTGGCCGTGAGCACAATAGAGATGCTCCGTTTCCGCCCGCGCCGGCCGGTGCAAGACGTGGAGAGTGAGTACAAGACAGGTGAAAAGGGCGAATCTGGTTCTCAAAATTGATTAATTAGAAATTGCTTGGGCGTGGAGGAAAGGGAGATTAAAAATCCCGCGATTGATTCCAGACGTCAATGGCGAATGCCCAGCACTTCCGCGGAGCGGAGTCACGGAACGGTTTCCGAATTGGACTCAGGCGGGTGTCAGCAATTGTTGCTCAATTCCTGTGCGAGAGCTCGTTCAGGCTGCAGAGCCCTTTTCCGAGTTCTGGGCAAAGGGAACTGGTGCATCCAAAATAGGAAATCGTTCCCCAACCCCGTTTCCTAACCCCGTCTCCAGATTTTTTTCACGCGGAGCCGCGGAGGGCGCGGAGGTCGGAGGATTGGATTCTCTCCGCGAACTCCCCGTCTCCGCGTGAGACCTCATCCGCCCTTTCCCCTCCACGTCAAAAAAATTCTTATCAGTACCTCATTGAGTGGAAGGTCGCCGCAAGCACCGACACAGCGGCAAACGCCTTCCTCGGCACACAAGGCGATGTCTGGGATACGCAAGAAGACATGGCGACGGCGCTCATTGAAAAAGGGGTCAAAAAAGGGGTCAGTTCTGAATGTTAAAAAGGGGTCAGTTCTTGATATTGATATATAGAGCGGCCAAAGCCACCCCCCTAGTATGGCCCGCAAGTTGAGAGTCGAGTAGGCTGGCGCGTTTTATCACGTCATGAATCGCGGTGACCGGCGCGAACTGATCTTCATGGATGATGCGGATCGCCAGCGCTTCGTTGACACGCTGGGCGGAGGTTTGCGCCAAGACGGGCTGGCAGGTTCACGCCTATGTCCTCATGCCGAATCATTTCCATTGGGTGGTCGAGACGCCGCTGCCCAATCTGGTCGCCGGGATGAAATGGTTGCTGGGCACTGACACGAGTCGCTTCAACCGGCGGCACAAGCTCTTCGGCCACTTGTTCTGTGGGCGCTACAAGTCGCTGATCGTGGATGGATCGGGCATCGGTTATCTCAAAAAGCATGGGCGATTACGTCCACTTGAATCCGGCGTGAGCGAAGCTGGTGGCGGCGGATGCGCCCTTGAGGAGTTTTGCTTGGAGCAGTTGGCCGGTGTACTTGCTCGCACGCGCGAAGCGTCCGGCGTGGTTGCAGGTGGATCGGTTGCTGGGTGAGTGGGGTATGCCCGAGGACAGTCCGGCGGGGCGGCAACGGCTTGAGCGGGCGTTGGAGGAACGGCGCGGGATGGAGGAAGGCGAGGAGTTCAAGCCGATTTGGCGCGGCTGGTGTCTGGGCGAGGAGAAGTTTCGGGAGGAGTTGCTGACGCAGATGAGCGAGCGGATGGGGGTGGAGCATTACGGCCCGCTTGCGGGCGGAGACGACGAGGACGGTGGGGTGGATCGCCGAACGTCTGGCGATGGGCACGCGCGGTTATCTGAACCATCTCTGTATATCGCCGGAGAAAGCTGGGCGGAGAGTAACCAATATCAAGAACTGACCCCTTTACGGGGAGTAACCAATATCCAGAACTGACCCCTTTATGGTTCTCATAAAAACATTTTTATGCGAAAATGTTTTGCGGTCAAGGGTGGTAGCGATGTTCTGTTTGGAGGATGAAAACAGTTCCGCCATCTCCAAAATGGTCAGAAGGCCGGTGGCCGGAGACTTCACAAGCGGTTTTCGCCCTGGAAATGGCGGTTTGGTGGAAGTTTCGCCGCTCACAGGCTGCAGGAGATCCGGAGTAAATATCCTTTCAAGGTTGAGGACTGGGTTGAGATCGCATCCCAAATCCGTTGGGGAGAAAGCCAAGCCACCATTGGATTCACAGAAGTTTGCGCGAGACCTGGTCCATAGTCCTGACTCTGTGGGCTTCAATCCTGCGCCCTTACCTGGAAGGAGTTCTGGAGTGAGAGTGCCTACCATGGAGAGTGCCGCTTATCCGTCATGTTCGGCGGAGTGACGCTTTCGGAGAAATCGCCCCACCTAGGAGGTGCTTGGGTGAGGTTGATTTGCCCGTTTTTTATTCGGCAGGCACCATCCAACCCCATGGGAGCGCCAGGATGCCGGTGTCCAGCGGACGTCCCTCTCGGCCCGCGTGCAGCACGACGCTGCGGACGAGGATCTGAGTCTTGTTGAGCGAATCGCGAAAGGCCCGGATGCCAGACGCATCCGAACTGGTGACGGTGCTGCCGGACTTGATCTCCAGGGCGACGAGTTTCCCATTTTGTTCGAGGATGAAGTCCACTTCGTGGCCGGGGCGGTCGCGCCAGAAGTGGAGCCTGCGCTGGAGCGGGTCGAGGGCGCGCCACGTTTGCAGGGTCTGGTAGAGGGCTTGTTCCAACCAGAAACCTGAGTCAGGTCGGGCGGTGGCCTCCGCCGGTGTCTTGATTCCGGCGAGTGCTGCCGCGAGTCCGCAGTCGGTCCAGAGCAGCTTGGGGGTTTTCACGAGGGCCAAATTGGGATTGGTGGCATAGGGCCGGATGCGGGTGACGAGGCAGCCGGTTTCCAGCAGGTTCAAGTAGCGATGAGTGGTCGGGTGCGTCAGCGCGGCGTCGCGGGCGACATCCGCCTGGTTGAGCAGGCGTCCGGTGCGGTGCGCGGCCAGCGCCATCACGCGTTGGAAATCCGGCAGGCTGGAGACGGCGCTCAATTGCCGGAGATCGCGCTCCAGGTACGTCTGGATATAGGCGGAAAACCAAAGCGAGCGGTCGGAGTCGCTCGCGATGGCGAGCGCTGGAGGGTAACCGCCTCGCAGCAGCCAGGCCGGCCAGTCGCCAGTTTCGGCCGGCCACTCGCGAATATCGAAATCGGGAGCGAAGAGCCGATCGAGCGGCTGGAGGGCGGTCTTCCGTTGCTGCCATTCCGCGGGGCAGAAGGGTGGTAGTTCCAGATAGATAGCGCGTCCCGCTAGCGTGTCTGCCACGCGGTGCATGAGCAGGAGATTGGCAGAACCGGTAAGGAGAAAGTCGCCCGCACGGCGCTCCTCGTCCACGGCGCGTTTGACGGCCAGAAGCAGCGGTGGAGTGCGTTGCACTTCATCGAGAGTAACGGGGCGGCTCCGTAGGAGTGAGTCGGGCTGGCGTTCGGCCTGATCGAGCACACCCACGTCGTCCAGCGTGAAGTAGGCGCGGGACGGGTTCAGGGATTTAGCGAGGGTGGTCTTGCCGGTCTGCCGCGCACCGGTGACGACGGTCACGGGCAGCACTTTTAGGGCGGATTCGAGATTTTTGGCGAACCAACGCGGACGTAATCTCTTCATGTCGTGAAATAAATCATTTCACGGTATGAAATACAATGAGTAGTTGGAGCGTTACTGCACCGAACGGCTGAATTTGCGGTAATCTACCTCCATCGACCGCACCAACGCAGCTTGAGTTTCAACAACGAACATTCCATGACCACTCCGTCTGACTCCGGTTCGGCCCTTACCCGGGAGATGTTTCTTGGCGCTCTATCTGCCCTCTCTGATGAACTCAAAATCGACTCACTCTGCCAGTGCCGTCCTCGCCTTAGTGGGTCAATACTACCCTGAGCACCGCATCCCGGTGCGGGCGCAGTACTTGTTGGAGGGCTTGTTTGAAGAAGGAAAGATATGAGACCTACGAGTTTGGCGGAAGTGGCTGCGCTGGCGGCTGGGGGTGACTCCTTTGATCGATGTCTGGCAAACTTTCTCGACGGCTTCTATGCATGCCCCACTGCGATAGCGTTGGAGAAAGAACCTCGCCGGCTCGATGCCGTGGCAGCGGACGTGGGGCGTATTCAGGACGCATACCTTGCGGCGACGGCGGAGGAATTGGCGCGGTCGTTTCACTTGCCCAGCCCTGAGTGGACAAGGGCCGAGGGGCGACAACTTCATCGTCCGTGGTTCGCTTCGCCATTGGCTTCGTTGCGTGCGGTGTTGCTGCAGGAAAGTCCGCCCGCCTTTCGCTGCCGGAATCTTTTCGTTAGCGCAAATGCGTTGTCTCGGGCCTAGCCAAGCCAAACGCAAACGCCGACAGCAGACGGATCATTCCCTGAGTGATCCCGCCTGCGACCTCCAGCTCGGAGTGGTCGGTGTCTGGCCGAAGGCAACCTCAGTTGTCGCACAGGCCACGTCTCACCCAACACCCGGCGTGTATCGCGATCCATGCCCTATTCGTAACCGCTCGCAACACCGCCGAGCTTGTCGTGTCTGCGGTGACGGGTAGGGTCTCATTTATGGCAAGGGTGTATTCGGTGCTGGCGGCGTCATGGCTGCTGGGGACGGTGGCGATCGATGCAGGGGCGGCAGCGCTGCCTCGCAAGTTGGCGTCGTCCGTCGAGCGTCTCAAGGCCGTCGGCCCAGAGGGGCAGGGCAATGCGGCCGCTCAAGCCGCCTGGAACGAGGTGGCCAAGGCTAAGGCCAGCCAGATCCCGGAGTTGCTCGTGGCCATGGATGGGGCCAATGACTACGCGCTGAACTGGATGCGCGCGGCCATTGAGACGGCGGTGCAACGCGAGAGTGCCGCAGGGGCCAAGCTTTCGTTGAAGTCGCTCGAAGCCATCCTTCGCGACACCCGGCACCATGCACGGGGCCGTCGCCTGGCTTTCGAGTTGATCCAGAAGCTCGATGCGTCGAGGGCTCAGGCCATGCTGCCCGATTTTCTCCAGGATCCGGGTTCCGAACTGCGGCGCGAGGCGGTCGCCCAACTGATGACCCGTGCGGTCGGACAAACCAATGCGGCCAAGGCCACCGCGGTGACGATGTACCGTCAGGCGCTCGGGTTTTCTCGGGAGGCCGACCAAATCGAAGACATCGCCAAACGCCTCCTGGACCTCGGCGACAAGGTGGATTTGGCCAAGACCTTTGGTTGGGTTTCAAAGTGGCAGTTGATCGGCCCCTTCGACAACGCCGGCGAGGTGGGCTTTGCCAAGGTATACCCTCCGGAAGAACGCCTCGACCTGACAGCCGAGCTGGCGGGTAAGAGTGGGTCGGTGAAGTGGTTTCCGTATGAGACCCGCAGTGAGTACGGGTTGGTCGATTTCAATCAGGCGATCTCGTCCTTGAAGGGGGTGGCGGGTTATGCCACCGCCGAGTTCTGGAGCGATTCGGCCCGTACTGCCCAAGTGCGTTTGGGCTGCAAAAACGGTTGGAAGATCTGGGTGAATGGAACCTTGGTTTTCGGTCGCGATGAGTACCACCGTTCGGCCGAGATCGACCAGTACCGCATGCCGGTGTCGTTGAAGGCTGGAAAGAACATTCTCCTCGTCAAATGCACCCAGAACGAACAGACGCAGGACTGGACCAAGGAGTGGGAATTTCAACTCCGGGTCACCGACGAGCAGGGCACTCCGATTGTCTCCACCCGCTGAATCCGTCTCTGAACCTCGCTGACCAACCCACGATTCATGAAATTTTCCCTCCTCCTGACAGCGGCCCTCACGGCGATTGCTCCCCTCGGAGCCGCAGATTGGACGCAATTCCGTGGCCCCAACGGAGACGGTCTTTCTGGCGAGACCGGCGTCCCGGTGCGCATGGAACCGAGCTCACTGACCTGGTCCATCGCCTTACCGGGCCGGGGGTTGTCGTCCCCGCTCATCCTCGGCGACAAGGTCTTCGTGACGGCCGGCAGCGGCGCCCGGCAGGATCGACTTCATGTGCTGTGCTTCCGGGTGACCGATGGGTCATTGCTTTGGGAGCGCCAGTTCTGGGCCACCGGTCGGACCATGACCCACGAGAAGATCGGTGCGGCCACGCCGACACCGGCCTCGGATGGTAAGGCGATTTACGCGATCTTTTCGTCCAACGACTGCGTGGCCTTAGACCTCGACGGACGCTTGCTGTGGTTCCGCGGGCTGGGTCGGGATTATCCCAATGCCAGCAATTCCTTAGGCATGTCGTCGTCGTTGGTGGTGGTCGATGGTGTGGTGGTGGCGATGGTCGAGAACGACAGCGAATCGTTCACCGCGGGCCTCGATGCGCGCACCGGTGTCAATCGCTGGAAATTAGACCGCCCAAAGAAGGCCAACTGGACCTCGCCGGTAGTCTTCAAGTCGCCCGGACAGCCTAACAGGGTGCTGCTGCAGTCGGCACAAGGCGTGACAGCGGTGGACCCAACGACGGGCAAAATCGCTTGGGACATCACTGAGGGAGCTTCGACCGTGCCTTCGCTCGTGGTGAGCCAGGGCAGGTTGGTTATTCCGGCCAACGGCATCACGGTGGTTGAACCAGGCGCGGGCGATGCCAAGCCGAAGTCCATTTGGCGTTCGGCCCAATTGCGTCCGGGCACGGCCAGCCCAGTGGTTGTGGGCGGTCGACTCCTCACCCTCAATGATGGTGGCATCCTCACGTGCGCCGATGCTCAAGACGGCAAGCGGTTGTGGCAGTTGCGGCTCAAGGGTTCGTTCAGCGCCACTCCAGTGGTCGCCGGTGGTCATCTTTATTGCGTCAGCGAAGAGGGCCGGGTGCAGGTGGTGGATCCGTCGAAGGCCGAAGGAATCGTGGTCAGTGAACTGGCTCTCGAACAGACCGTCATCGGGACTCCCTCCATCGCGGCTGGGTCTCTCTTTGTTCGGAGCGATTCTCGACTAGTGCGATTGGGTGGCACCGCTCTTCGGTGAGCCGCTCGATGCTTTCCATTGGTCCGGACTTCGGGAAGATTTCCTCCATGCATTTCCCACCGATTCGACCCGCTTGGTTGTGGCTGGCCCTGCTGATTTTCGCAGGGTGCTCCTCGCCGGGAGGACGTCAGGTCCATTCCGCTGCCATGAAACTCCACCTGCGGTCTCAAAGTCCGGCGGCCTCCGAGCGTGTTGAGTCTTGGGACCCGCGACGCACGGCCATCATCGTTTGCGATCTGTGGGACGACCATTGGTGCAAGTCGGCCTCGGCCCGCGTGGGAGAACTCGTTGAGCCCATGAACCGGACGCTGGATGCGGCGCGAAAGCAGGGTGTTTTCATTATTCACGCGCCCAGCAGCGTGACGGCTTTTTATCAGGGAACCCCGGCTCGCGAATTGGCCCTCAAGGCGCGCTTTTCGGCAACGCCCCGTCCGCTGGCCACGGCCGAACGCTGGGGCACCCGATGGTGCTGGCCGGATGCTTCGCACGAAGGGGTGTTGCCCATCGACGATTCGGACATGGGCTGCTCGTGCAACGGTACCAAGTGCACGATCCGTGAGGCGTGGACTCGTCAGCATCCGGGCCTGCGGATCGAAGCGGGAGACGCTCTGACCGATGATGGTCAGGAAACCTGGAACTTGTTGGCCGAGCGCGGCATCGACCATGTCATTTTGTGCGGTGTGCACCTCAACATGTGCGTGCTGGGTCGTCCCTTCGCCATTCGGCAAATGGTCCGCATGGGCAAACACGTGGCGCTGATCCGCGACCTCACCGACACCATGTACAACCCAGAACGGCCTCCCGGGGTGGACCACTTCACCGGCACCGACCGAGTGGTGGCGCATATTGAACGGTACTGGTGTCCGTCGTTCACCAGCGCCGATATCACCGGCGGTAAGCCCTTCCGATTCCACGAGGATCACCGTTGAACGTCACCGGCGACATTGACGCCTTCACCCTAGAGCGGTTTTGTTGAACGACATCATGGCCAAGCCCGTTGCCTGCCTGCTGTGCCGCCATGAGCGGACCACCGAGATCGATGCCCTCACGCCCAATGAGATTGGTCGTTTGTGGCACTACTTCGGCGTGACCCTCAGTCCGGAGGCGCAGGCCTCGTTTCAAGGGGCGTCTCGGGTGACTCAGCACCGGTGTGTGGCCTGCGGGTTCGAGTTTTTTGATCCGGTGCTGCCGGGCAATGGGGCTTTCTACACCGACTTGCAAACCCAGGTGGCTCGGTACTATCCGGGCGATAGTCCGTCGTTTCTCCATGCGATCGACTTGGCCGTCCGAGCCGGTTCGCGCGATTGCATGGATTTGGGATGTGGCGACGGAGGTTTTCTGGATTTGGCGCGGGCCAAGGGCATTGAGACCCACGGCCTCGACCTCAATCCGAAGGCCGTGGCGGCGGCGCAAGCCAAGGGACACGACGTCCACGCCTCGACCGCTGAAGCCTTTGCCCAAAGCCATTCGGGCCGGCAATTTTCATTGGTTACCGCCTTCGAGGTCATGGAACACGTCCCGGATCCGGTGGCGTTTTTCCGCGATGCGGCCCGACTGGTGGCTCCGGGCGGGCATTTGGTGATTTCGGTTCCGCACGGGCAGGGGCTTTACCGTTGGTGGACCCTCGAACCGTGCCAGTGGCCGCCCCATCACATCACCCATTGGCGTCGCTCCGACTTGGAGCATCTCGGTGAGCAGCATCAGATGCAGCCCGTTTGGTTCGGTGCCGATCCGTTGAGAGGAGTCCAAGTTCGGTTGAGTCTTCAAACTCAGGGAGACTTGGAACACGTACTGGGCCGAAGGCCGGCCAAACCCGGCCGATTCTGGACCGAACTGATGACCTTCCTTTACCGGGTGGGCCTCTGCCGTCACTACCTCCGCTGGGGCACCAGTTTGCATGCCCATTACCGCAAGTCGCTGGTCTAAGTAGACGTAGGCGAACCTGCTTCGATAGCACCTAGCCTGAGCCTGCTTCCGCATTTTCAAAGGTGATCCGCTGAGTGATTCCTGTACTGATCAGCGCTCTACCCTGTCGGCTGCGATTCGAAGTCGGCCGTGGCTGCCTATGGCTCTGTCCCTTTCAACTCTTGAACTCAACCCGATGAGAATGACGACCTGGACGAAACTCACCGCAACCCTGATGTCGGTTCTGGTCATCGCGACGACCGCTCTGGCTGCGGAAGCATCGATGGATCACTTGGTTATTTCTGTGAATCCAAAGATTCTCAGGCCCACAACCCAGCCGAACCTTTTCGGAGCACTCACCCTCACGGCCATCGACGCCCACGGCGCTGAGCAGTCTGTGCCGATTTCCGAGGCCGCGATCACGGTCAAAACCAAGGTCGCCAGCGGCGGTGTCACCGTGGCTGTCCTCAAGAACGGAAAGATCATTCCCAAGGAAGGCGGTGTTGCCACCGTCGAGGCCGTGGTTCGACGAGACGGCCGGGAGTTCAAGGCGAGCACCGACGTGGTCGTGAGCCCATTCTACCGCGACTACCATCAGGCGTTGGTGCTGAAGCTGTTCCTCGGCATGGAAGGCGAGCCGGTGGAGCGCTTGGCCAATGATCCTACCTTTCGGAAAGGCCACGAAGTTTTTTGCACCTTCGAAGAAGCGCTCGAAGTCATTCGCAAGACCGACAACCTGACGCGCGGAATCCCCAAGATCATTTACCTGGTGGGTTGGCAGAAGGGCGGGCACGACCACGGTTATCCGGCCTGGAGCGAGGTCAACCCGCGTCTCAAGCGTCCACACGATGCCACCGCTCTCGCGAGCCTCCGATGGCTGATCCGCGAAGGCCGGAAGCACAACACGACCGTCAGCCTGCACCTCAACATGGTGGATGCGTACCGGCACAGCCCCCTGTGGGACGAGTACGTGGCTCACGACTGTTTTGCCAAAGATGAGAGCGGAAACCTGCTGGTGGCGGGCATACAAGTGAAGGGCGATGACATGTACAATGTGGTCTATCCCAAGGAATGGGCGGCCGGTTTGGCGCAGCGGCGCATAGATGCGCTCATTAAGATGATTCCTGAGCTGAAGGCGGGGCACACGATCCACATCGATGTGTTCATTGCCAACCGCGATGGCGGAAAACCCCTTAGCCCCTGGCATGCGAAGCCCGAGAACGGTGGCCTGACACCGGAAAAATACGTCGAGACGCAGCGGCAGATTTTCCATTACTGGCGGGACCGAGGGTTCGATGTCACGGGCGAGGGAACGGGTTGGGCACATCCGCCCGGCGAGCACTTTGTTGGATTGCAGCCGATGTCGTGGTGGTACTCATGGAACCCCATGGAGGTTCCGGAAAGCTTGGGTGCGCGGGGTCGCACGGACCGTGAAGGGGATGGCGACTTCCGCTTCGGTTCGAGCATGCATGGCGAGGAAATCTGGAAACAGGACAAGGACACGCTGCCGGGATTTCTCGGGATGTTCTGCCGCACCACTCTGCCTTGGTACTACCTCGGCCGACTGGACCGGTTGAAGGTGGAAGCCGGCGCAGTTCACTACAGCGGCGGGGTCATCGCGCGAACCGAAGACGGCAAGAAGATCATCCGCAAAGGGCCGTTCCTGCTGCGCGAAAACGACGACCTGTTCGTCCCCGCGTTGTGGAACCCCAGGGAGATCGTGGCCTACAGCCGGCAGGGCTACACCGACAAGTCCTGGCAAGTGCCCGCCGACTGGGCTTCGGTCAAGCAAGTGACTGTCCAGAACATCACCTTGCAAGGACTCGCTTCCGATAAGACGACGGTTCCGGTGATCGACGGAGCCCTTCGATTAACGCTCAAGGCCGACCAAGCGGTGTCGATCGTGCCCATAGTGCGCCACCGTTGAAGAGGGTGAATGGGGGAAGCGCAACAGCCCTACGGATTCGGAGGCGCTTTTGAACTTTGTGTTCTAAAATATTGTCCGAAGAGGCGAATGAGAGATCGGCTAGTCCGGTTGTGAGAGAGGGGCGGTCGAGAAATGGGCCGCCCCTGCTCAATTAGCCAATTTTTACCGTTATGTGGCCGTCAAAATTCACGGATTGGCACGAATGGATTTGGCCCGGGCGGCTTTGCCGGGGGCGGTGAGGCGGTAGCGCTGCTTGCTGCTCCTGGGCTTGTCGGGGATCGTCATTTCGATGAGGCCAGCCGCGACGGCGGTTTGCTGGTAGTGCTCCCGGAAGTGCTTTTCGTCATTCAGTCCAAGAGCGTTCATGATTTCCGTCCGGTTCATTTCTCGTTCAAGGACCCTGAGCATACGTGCGACTTCGGGGGTGACTTCGGGGGTGACTTCGGGCTTGCTTACCACCGACTTGCCGCCGACTTGCGGGATGACCTCGGGGGAGGTGAAGGTGACGGTGACTCCAAGTTTCGGATCGGACTTCCAAAATGGACGGGGCAGCCCAGCGTCGTCACATTGCTGAACCATTAGCACACTGCCACGACCGGCCTTTCCAACGGCGGCGCAAGTCCATCAGTTGTCGGGTGGCCCGGAATGATAGCCAGTCTAAGCCCGGGGGCCGCGCTGGTAAGGGGCGTCGGGGAAGGGGAGGTTGGCTGGCGATGTGCCTCAGGAATGCGGCGAAGGTGGCCCGGTACACCGCCGAGGCATGGCCGTGGACGCGGTCACTCGCCCGGCGGCGGACGGTTTCAATGCGCGCGGTTGGCCATCGGGCCAGATCGCTGATCAATGCGGCCAAGGCCGCTAGGTCGCCGGCCGGATAAGCCAATAGGGGATCGACCTCCGCGGCATAACGGTCACCGCCGCTACCAATGGCCGGGTGGATGGGGATCACGCCGGCGGCCATGGCTTCGAGCAGCGCTATGGGTGTGCCTTCGTAATCGCTGACGAAGAGCAGGGCGTCCCAGCTCGATAGAATGCTCCAATACTCGGCGCCCGATTTTCGACCGTGAAAAACGAACCGCTTTCGATCGGGTAATTGCCTCTCCAGCCACGCTCGTTCGGGTCCATCACCCAGAAATTCGAGTTGGTATTGGATGCCTGCTGCATCCAATCGGTTCACCAGTTCAGGAATGCGGTCGATGCGCTTCTGTTCGTGGGCCAGGCGGCCACAGAAACCCAGGCGGAGCGGGGAACCCCACGGGCGGTTCGGCCTAGGCAGGTCGGCGGGTGGGTCGATGGGATACAGTACCCGGAGTAACCGGTCGGGAGACAGGTCTGGCCGGGCTTGCATCACGCGCTCGGCGATGCGGTCGTTGACACAGGCGAAGCCGTCGGCCCAGTGAGCCCGGGTTTGCAACTGCTCTTCGAGCCCGGGCGTGTCGCTGTGTAAGTACAAGATGCGGCGGGCCGGCGGGAACAAGTCGTCGAAATACGGCCAACCCCAGGTCGTGTGGTAAACGACCACGTCGGCCTGCCAGTTGGGCACGGCTTCAGAAACCCGTCGGCGCGCTTGCCGAATAGATAAGTTGTCCCGGAAACCCAAGAATCGAGCGCGAGGCCAACCGGGCGCAGGATCTTCCCAGAAGACGAGGAACCGCGAATCAATCCCTTGGTCCGCATCGGTGTCATGGTGAGATCGCAACACCGACTCGACGCCTCCGAGTCCCGCGAACTGGGTGCCCAACGACAGCGCCTTCAATGGGGACGGCGGGGGCGACTCAGTCGGCCTCATGCACAGGTGCGTTGGGAGTTTTGGGAATGAGTTGAACCCAGACCCGGCCGTCTTGAATTCGGGTGGGAAAGGATTGCAGGGGTTTGTCTGGCCGTGTGAGGCCGACACCGCTGCGGGCATCGTAGGCCCAACCGTGCAGTGGGCAGTGCAAGGTGCACCCATCCAAGTACCCAGAACCCATGGATCCGCCACGATGCGGGCAGGCGTCTTCGACCGCATGGAATCCATCGTCCAAGCACACGAGGGCGATTCGGACGCCCCGGGCTTCGATGGTTCTGCAATTTCCCGGGGCCAAGGTTCCGGCCTCGGCCACATCACACCACGTGTCCATGGACCGAGATAGCCACCGCCGCCGCCCCGAATGCAAGCTCACCGAACAGAACCCGCAGTGATACTGAAGAGGTTGCCACTTGGCATCAGCCGTTCCGAGAGTAACCTTTGGGGTACTGCCTACCATGATGCGCCATGTTTTGTCTGGGCTTTGCCTAGGAATCCTCACTGCGGTCGCCCAGAACGGTGACAAACCCGGAGAGGCCCAACGCGAAGTAGTTGCCGCGGACCGAATCCCCCCGGCTCCGGTGCTCTCACCCGCCGACCAAATCCGCACCTTCCGTCTGCCGCCCGGATTCTCGGCGGAGGTCGTGGCCGCTGAACCGCTCGTCCATTCTCCCGTGGCGGTGGAGTTTGATCCCCAGGGGCGGCTTTGGGTGGTGGAAATGATTGGCTACATGCCCGACCAAGAGGCGCGGGGTGAATCTAATCCCACGGGTTCCATCGTTATCCTCACTGACACCGATGGCGATGGCCGCATGGATACCCGCACAGTTTTCGCCGACCATCTCGTGATGCCGCGTGCCATCCACCTGACCCACGGTGGAGCTCTCGTGGCCGAGCCACCCAAATTATGGTGGATGAAGGACACCAACGGCGACGGCAAAGCCGATGAGAAGATTCTCGTGGCCAGCGACTACGCCACCCAGAACGACCCGGCGCTGGGGCTGAAATCCAATCCAGAGCACGCCAGCAACGGGCTGCTGCGCAACCTCGACAATTGGATTTACTCGGCCGATCACACGGTTCGCTTTCGCAACACCTCCGGCTCGCCGCCGACTTGGATCCGTGAGGAGACAGTCACGCGCGGCCAGTGGGGCATCAGCCACGACGACTCGGGCCGGTTGTTCTACAACTCCAACTCCGATCAAATTCGCGGCGACCTGTTGCCGACCCATTATCTGACCCGGAATCCGAATCTAAAATCTCCAGTCGGAGTGAACGCCCAGTTGGCCAAGTCCCAACAGGTTTGGTCGGCGCGGGTGAATCCGGGCGTGAACCGGGGCTACCAGCCCAACACGCTCACGGCCGAGGGAAAGCTTGCCAGCTTCACGGCGGCCTGCGGACCGCTGGTGTATCGCGGTAATCAGTTTCCCGAAGATTTCCGGGGCGACGTGTTCTTGTGCGAACCGAGCGCCAACCTCATACGCCGCAACAAGCTGACGGAACAGGATGGCGTGATCACGGCGACCAACGCCTACGACGCCGACGAGTTTTTAACGTCCACTGACGAGCGCTTCCGTCCGGTGAATCTCCAGAATGGTCCCGACGGGGCTCTCTATGTGGTGGATATGGCGCGTGGACTCATCCAACACCGGATTTACCTGACCAGCTATTTGCGCAAGCAAATCGAGTCGCGAGGGCTGCAGGCTCCGACCGACTTGGGGCGCATCTACCGCATTGTCCATTCGGGAACCTCGCCCGATCGCACGGCGCGACTGCCACAAAAACCATCCAATCGAGACCTGATGGTCCGCCTATCCAGTGCCAATGGGTTCTGGAGGGATACCGCCCAGCGCTTGCTGGTGGAGAACCCCACGTCCGAGTCGGCCGAGGCCTTGCAACAACTGGTGTCTCAACGGGACTCAAGGCCTGCGGTGGTGCGTCTCCAGGCGCTCTGGACACTCGAAGGGCAGGGGAGGTTGAGCCTGGAAACCCTTCTTTCGGCCCTCGACGATCCGGATTCTAAGGTGCGTTCTGCTGCGTTCCGAATCACCGACAGGCTGCCCCCAGGCCCGGTGCGGGATACCGCTGTCGAACGCCTGGTCCAACGCGCTCCAACGGTCCGTGGCGACGCCCAGATCGCCCTGCTCTGTTCTCTGGGAACGATCGGCACACCGGCAGCCGACGCGGCCATGCGATTTTTGCTAATGACCGGTCCGTCGACGCCGTTGCGTCAGGATGCGGCGATTAGCGGGCTCAAGGGGCGCGAGTTGGCGTTCCTGACCCAATTGCTCAGTGACGCCCAGTGCGGGCCAGACAAGCAAGATCACGCTCCGTTGGTGTCTAAGTTGGCGCGATGCGTCGGGGTCTCGGGACGTCCCACTGAAATTGCAGCGGCGTTGAACTTGGCGGCCAAACTCAAGGAAAACGAGTGGCCGTTGCCGGCCTTGCTCGACGGATTTGTTGGCCTCGTTCCGGTGGCTAGCAAGGGGGCTCCGGCTCCGCGAATTAAGCAAACAGAGTTGACCGCTGAACCCGATGGATTGGCGACACTGCGTCGTTCCACCAATGCGGTGATTGTTGGGCGAGTCCAAAAGATTGCGTCGCTCTACTTTTGGCCGGGTAAATCAGCCAGTGCTGACACCTTGGCCGCCGCCAACGTGCAAGCCTTGCCGCCGATCGCCAAAGCCAGCTTCGACCGAGGCCGTGAGATTTATCCCACTATTTGCGGCGCGTGCCACCAACCCCATGGGAATGGTCAGGAAGGCTTGGCTCCGCCGTTGGTAGACTCTGAGTGGGTTCTGGGTTCAGAACAGCGCCTGATCCGGGTGGTTCTGCATGGCATGCGGGATGCCATCACGGTCAAAGGTGTCCGCTACGAGCTGAACATGCCGGCCTTGGCTGAAGCCCTGGACGACGCCCAGATCGCCGACTCCTTGACGTACATCCGTCGCGAATGGGGCCACGCTGCAGCGCCGGTCTTAGCCGAGGCCGTTAAAACCGTCCGGGCGCTCGAATCGAAGCGCGAGGATTCGTGGACGCAGGCCGAACTGCAGAAGATTCCGTGACGCAACGGTTCTTTGGGCGGTGCTGACCGAGTGGATTGATCGAAACCACGAAAAGCGATTTCACTCGTAAAGAAGTCGTTTTCGGGACTACCGGCTAGATGCACAATGTGTGTTATATTCACTTGAGTGGTCGAGTCTGCTTCCTTGAGTGTTGAGGGTTTTGTTCCCTGCAAATGCTCTACGACCGATCAAACACGTTGGATTTAGCCCGACAAGCCTCCTAGGCACAGACAGCTCCTCGGGCGGTCCGTGTCTGCGGACGTGGCGCTTTCGGAGAAATCGCCCCACCTCGGAGGTGTCTTGGTGAGGCTGAGTTGATCGCGGTCATCCGGGATTTAGCCTGATGAGCCTACTCGCACCGATGAGATTGGACCGGTCTTCGCCTAAGTGCTCACAGACCCAGCAGCATCGAAGGATTGGAGCGGTCTTCGCCTAACTGGAATCGCGGGAAAGCCTTGAGCGAGATGGTCAGCGCCACCGTGAAGTCTTGAGGCCCGATTCGGTTCTCACGCAGTCGGAAGCCCAGTCCAACGGTCCAACTTCGCAGATCTCGATAGACTTGGTACTGCTGCTCCTCAAGTGTTCCGTCGCGAGCCTCAAACTGGTGCACACCTCGGACCGCCCAGTTCTCGTTCAGTTTGGCGTGAAATCTACTGAAAATCACGTTGTTGCCCGCCCCATACAAGGTCCAGTCGTCGCGCAAGAATCGGTGTCCAATACTCCAGTCGAACCACTCGGTGGGCGACCACGTAGCCCGATGATTCGATTCCCGGAACTCGCGGGACGCCGTATTAAACCGGGTTTCGGAGGTCAGCGTCAGCCAAGAGCGCGGCGTGAAATCGACCTCGGAATAGAGATCCGAGAATTGGGTTTGATCGGTGCGTTGTTGGATGCGCCAGTCGCTCAAGAGGGACCAATTCAGGACGTTCTCCACCTGCTCTTCCCGCTTGGTTTGCACCTTGTTTCGAAGACCCAGTCGCACCGTGTTCTGGCTGTCTACCGAATCAATTTGCGTGTAGTCGGGAAAATGGATGGGCAACAACTTCGGGCTGATGAGTTCGCGGTCGAACTGAGGTAATTCGGTCGGGGTCCGATTGGGTTCTGGCACGAAGACATAGCTGAACTGGGGTTCAGCGATGTGGCGGGCCCCATTCATATCGAGGGCCGAACTGGAGAACGTAGGCCAGACTCTCGAGGCCTTGAACCCGACATCCACGCCGGTGTTAGCCACCCAACGCTCCTTGTCACTATTGATCGTGTTCAGACCCTCTGGGTCGCCGTAGTAGGTGGCCCGGGCGCCCAATCGAGGTGAGACATTGAGCCATCCACCGACCATATGAGGTGACACCAACTGATGGTAGGTATCGCCGCGAAAAGCCGCGTAGTTGGTGCCGCCTGCCAGTGCGTCGCGGTACCGCAAATAGGCTAGTGAACTGTCGCTCTCGTAATAAATCGGCGTCACTCCGATTTGCTGCCGCAAACCGCGCAGACGGACATCCGGCAGTCGCTCGACGGTCCGGAAGAATTCGTTGACCTGAGCGTGTGCCAGGAAATCGAGACTCCAATTTGAATTGAGTTGGGATAACTCGACGAAGGTCTTGGGCTGGGGATCGGTGCGGAATTCTCGCTCAAAGAAATCGCGAAGTACCATCGGGTCACTCTGGGCGCGCACGACACCCTTGAACTCGAAACCCGAATCATTGGTGAGCGAGTGCCGCAAATCGAACCGGTACCGGTCAGGATCGATGGGCCCGTTGAACGAACTGAGCTCGGGAGCCTGATCCTGGATGAAGTAAAACCCTCCCCTGCCCTTGCCCAAGTCGCCCAAATCATAGGACAGACGTGGCCCTCCACCGATGCCCCGGCGTTGGCGATAATCCAAGTCTACGACCGTCTCTAAATTCGTGCGTGAGAGCCAGTGGTAGCTGCCCAGCACATAGGGTCCATACAAACTACGGTAACCGGGTGTGATGCTGAAAAAGTTGGGATGCCGGTCGGCCTTGCGGGTATACCACGGGAAATACATCACCGGCACCTTGCCGACGTAGAGCAACGCATCTTCAGCCGAAATGGTTCGGTTGCTGTCGATGCTCAGGGTCTTGGCCCGGATCTTGTAGCCAGGTTCTGCTGCGTCGTCCGTGGTCACTTCGCCACCGAGCACAACTTGATTGGTGCCGCCTTGGGTCACCGACAGTCGATCACCCCGAAGGAAGAGCGGACCCGCCCCAAAGCGGAAAGACCCGGCTTCCACGCGTTTCTGACGGAAATCAAAGCGAACCTTATGGCCTTTCCACCGGATGCGTTCGCCGGTTTCTCCCGCGTATTCAACGACGACATCTCCCTCGGCGGTGGCCTCTCCGGTTTCTTGGCTGAGTGTCACCGATTGTGCGCTGACCGCGCTGCCCATCCAGTGAACCACTACCCCATTCTTGGCCGAGGCCGTCCGTGCATCCGGACTCAATTCAACCTCACCCAGACCGTCCCGCGATTCGATGCGGATCGACGACGGATCGACGGCGGCAACCTTCGGAACCCCTTCCTGGGCCAAGGCCGTCAGCGTCCAGGCGACCCAGGCGCCAGTGCGGGTGAGCTTCATGTGGCCGACAGCGTATCGCGGGACCCCTCGCCGGAGCAATGCGCCAACGCAGTGGCCCAGCAGTTGATATCATGCCCACAAGTATCCCGTATCCAAAACCCTGAGACCTTGGGTGGGGCCTCCTTTGTAGACAGCCAATTTCTGCGGAACGCCGGACTGCCTCTCAATGCACCGCCTCGATCTTCACCGTGTGTGTGACCGAAACCTGGGCTTTGTGCCGGCAGATGTGAAAGGAGGTCAAGCCAGGGGCCGGTTCTCAGACCCTGCTCGAACTCGCATCGGAGGACCCAAGCCCCAAGTCTGTGACGTTTTGGGCCTCGGCGGCGGGAGGCCTCATCGGGTATCGTGTTTTCAATGGATGGATTCCTGCAGCAACTCCGCCGGCACTGGGCGGAGCGGTTCGGATCCGGGCCGCGGCACCTGGTGGTGGCCGTGTCCGGGGGCTTGGATTCCATGGTCCTTCTGCACAGCTTGGCCCGCCTGCGCCGAAAGTTTCCCTGGCAACTAACGGTGGCTCATTGCCACCACGGCCTCCGTGGGATCGATGCAGATGGGGACGCAGACTGGGTTCGAGCGCAGTCAGAGGCCTTGGGGTTGCCCTGTATCGTGGAAGAAGTTTCCGTCCGCGCGGCCGCCGAGGCTTCACGCGAGTCCCTCGAAATGGCCGCACGCCGGTTGCGACATGCCTTCCTCGCTCGGTCGGCCCTCTCGGTGGGGTCGGCCGATTCGATGGAAGTGGTCTTGGCCCATCATGCGCAAGATCAGGCCGAACTCATCCTCCTGCGGTTGCTCCGCGGAGCTGGTTCGGAGGGGCTGGCCGGCATGAAGGAACGCTCGCCGTCTCCGGCCGACCAGCGAGTTTCCCTGCTCCGGCCCTTCCTCGGCTTCGATCGGGGTACGCTAGAAGCCTTCGCCCGCAGCCAGGGAATTGGGCATCGCGAGGATGCCTCGAACCGGGATTTATCCATTCCCCGTAACCGCATCCGCCATCAATTAATCCCGGACTGGATGGCCCATCACAGCCCCGCCCTGCCCCGTGTTTTGGCGCGGATTGCCGACATCGCGGCGCACGAGTCGGATTACCTGCGGGAGCAAGCTCAGCGTTGGCGGGATTCATTACATCCAGAGCCTTGGGCGTCTCTGCACGTTGCGTTGCAGCGGGCCATCCTGCGAATGGAACTCATCGAGCACGGACGGAATGCCGAGTTCGAAACGGTCGAGCGGTTGCGTAGGGCCCGCTGCGGTTCGGTGGTGGACAAGCACTCGGTCGACCCTGCAGTTGCCTCCCGAGCCCCAGCGAACCTATTGAACCGAGCGGGACTCTCAGAAACGGTGGCGGTGGCTTTTCGCGGAGTGCGAGGTCAGCGAGTGTTGCCAGAGGGGAGCCTCTTTCGGTGGAAACGCCTGAAGCGCCCCCTGCCCTTCGGCCACGGCTGGGAACAACTCGATGCCACGACCGTCCCGGAAACAGCCACACTGCGTCACCGCCGGCCGGGCGACCGGTTCCAACGTCTGGGGCAGTCGAACACGGCGCGCCTCCAGAACCTCTTCATCAATCAACACGTGGCCGCTGCCGAGCGCGACCAACGATGGGTGCTCGACCTTGGAGACGGAAATCTGGCCTGGGTGGAAGGTTTTTCGGTGGGTGAACGCCACCGATTGACCCCCTCCACTGCGGAGATTCTGGCTATCCAAATCCAGAGATCGTAGCGCTCACCTCCACCCTTGGTTTCAGAACCCGACGGGCCTCGCCGGACCCGCGTAGGGTTCGGCTCCCTGTTCCCGAAAATCGGTGTGTTCCACCCGAAGCAGTTCAGCATCCGACACCGTGGGGGCTCCGATGAATCCGTGATAGCGCCCCATCCAATAGGCCAGCAACCAGGCGCTCGGTTCCACCACGTCTTGGCCGCCGGCGCCACCATCGGCTTGCATAAGCCAATGGTCCCAGCGCAAGGGTTCGGTCTCCCTAGGCGGGAAGGTTCGAGTCCCCCCTTTCAATGCGACATAGCCCGACGGTGTCCGCAAGTCGGTGCGGTGAGAGTTCTGGTAGGACCAGATCCGGAGATCCAACGGCCAACCGCGGAGGTGCTCTGCACTGGCCTCGGCCTCCGCATCATTGCCGGTCAGGGCACCGTAGAGGTAATTGAACCAGGCGTTCTGTTCGACGCGAACCACTTCGTGGCCCCGCTCATATCCCCGGCGGTAGAGTGCGCGCAAATCCGGGTTTTCCTCATAGCGAAGGAGGTTCCAGTAGCTCCAAAACGCCAACTCATCGAGGAAGTGCAGAATGCTGTCGGGCGGCGACGTGTTGCGGGCCCGCAGCGTGAACTCCGGATAACCCAGTCGAACCAGATCCTTGTAGGCCGCAGTGAACGTGGCGTCGCCCGTCCAACGTTCGGCTGTCTTGATGAAGGAGAGCAGCTCGACGGCCTGCAGGCCTCGATCGAACTTGCCTTCGTCTGTTTGAAAATACTCCGGATCCCAACGGCCCCAACGGGTGGGTTTTCCATCCACATCGATGAGTTTCCATCGATTGCGCACCAAATGTGAAGCGATTCGGGCCAACTGGCCTTTGGCTTGATCCACCTCCGCACCCTCCGCCACCAACTCCAAAAACAGTCCGAAGGAGTAGAACTGCGAGCACAGTTCATCGCTAGAGGTGTCGCCCTTCCATTCAAAGCGACCATCTTGCGTCTCGTGCCACTCGGCCGCATAGCCGCCAGAACCGTGGTCGGCTTGATGACCGACCTCCCCCTTGGCCCAAACCGATCGCGCCGGGAATCCAGAAATACCTGTCATTCCTTCGAGCCACCGAAGCGCATGGAACGTGTTGGTGGCTTCTTGACGGGCCTCCGGATCGCGAGTCACGGCGTACCGGTACACTTGCGCGGCCAGATAATTGCCACTGTAGCCGCCGTCATTATCACTAACTTCCCGAACCAAACGCTTTCGCGCCGGATCCCATTCCAACTTGTGGACGAAGCCCAAGCGCTTCTGGCCCCACTCTTCGAGATGCCGCTCATAATAGGCCGCCTTCTTGGCCAAGGTATAGGGCCGGTACTCGATGACCCCCAAGCCTCCGGGCGTGGCGAGGTAAACCGTTTGACCGGCCACGGCAATGCCCGTCACCCGCTCATCGGGCAGCCAGCGACGGCCCGCAAAATAATCAAATCGTCCGCTCACTTGGCGAATGGCGCCGCGGGAAGTGCCGATCCAAAGATCATTAGTAAACCCTGCAGCCAGACAGAGAGTGTCTTCGAACGGAAGCCCCTGTTCACCGCGAACCGAGGTCATGGACATGCCTCGCAGCACTCCCAGTCCACGATCGGTAGCCACCACCAACGCAGACCCATGGCTCAGCGCATCGCGAGTGGTCTTGGACGGGAGGGTGCCCCAGTCCCAGCCCAAATCAGACGGCCAAGTGTAAGCGTCTTCGCCTCCAAAACGGCCACGACTGTAGGGACTGATCCTCCCCGATCCCACGACGTAAATTAGGTCCTGGTGGGAGACTAGGCGTTGGATTTCAAAGCGGGCCTTGGCTTCGGAAAAAGATTCAAGCGCGTGGCCTTGGACGCGCAGCAGTCGGGATCCCACGGAGGCGAGAACCTCTCCGCGAAACTCTTGAATGTCGCTGACGGGAGACGTGCTGATTTGCCGCCAAAGCCCCGCCTCCCGCACCCAAAGCCCTGGAACACCGATGGCCCAAACTTGGTCCCGCGCCACCACCAGTCGCTGGACGGATTGGGTCATCCCCGTATCGGGTGCCCAATGGCGATCCTTTAAAGCAATCACCCCTCGCGCGGTTCCGACCAGCACTTCGCCTCCAGAGGCAACCACGGTGCTCAAAGCCACTTCAGAAGGCATCGTCCACCCGGCTTCCTGCAAGTAAGGTGCATCCGGGATAGTGGTGACCGATCGATGCACACCCGATAAATCAGCCCCGAACACGGTTTTTGAACCGATCAACAATAGGGCCAACCAGCGCCAACGTGAGAGCATCGGCCCATCAAGGCAGAGAAGCCCGTGGGAGCAAGTTGCAATGCCTCTAGCCGTCGGGTTGCCACCGGATGAAGAACCACGTAAGGTCTCCTCATTCGATGGAAAAGCTGCTGCTCATTGACGACGAAGTGGATGTTCAATACTCCTTCCGCCGGATCTTTGAGGGCTCAGATATTGAGCTTCATACCGCTTCCAGCGGTGAGGAAGGGCTCCGCCTCATTCCTAAGGTCAAGCCAGACTTGGTGCTCAGCGATATTCGCATGGCTGGGCTCAACGGCCTGGAAACCTTACGGCGGATCCGCCAGCTCGATCCTCAGCTTCCGGTCATCCTCATGACCGCCTACGGCACCACGCAGACGGCCATCGAGGCCATGAAGTTGGGCGCCTACGATTACCTGCTCAAGCCCTTCGATGTCCCTCGGCTCAAGCAGTTGGTGGCCAATGCGCTGAAGGCGGCGCGGGATACGAGGCAGACGGTTGCCATACGGCCGCAACTGGAGCAGCAAGACTACGAGTTGGGTGTGATCGGCCGCAGCGCTCCGATGCAGGAGGTTTTTAAGCTCATCGGTCAATTGGCCGCCTCGGATGCCACCGCGTTGATCACCGGTGAAAGCGGCACCGGTAAGGAATTGGTGGCCCGCTCCATTTTTCAGAATAGCCGCCGGGCCAAAGAAGCGTTCATGGCCATCAATTGCGCGGCCATTCCGGAGAACTTGCTCGAGAGCGAACTCTTTGGTCACGAGAAGGGAGCATTCACCGGAGCCACCGCCCAGCGTCCCGGTCGCTTTGAGCAGTGCCATCGAGGAACTCTTTTTCTGGACGAAATCGGCGACATGCCGCCAGCCACCCAGACCAAGATTCTGAGAGTTCTGCAAAACGGAACCTTCGAGCGGGTGGGCAGCAATACGACTCTCGTTGTCGATGTTCGGATCATCGCGGCGACCAACAAACCCCTAGAGGAAGCCGTTGCTCGCAAAGAGTTTCGGGAAGACCTGTTTTACCGACTCAACGTGGTCCGGGTTCACATGGCGCCCTTGAGGGAGCGTCAAGGGGACATCCGCCTGCTCGTCGATTTCTTCCTGCGCAAGATCGGGGGCGCTGGTAACGGCTCCAAATCTATCGGCGAGAAGACCCTCTCGGTGCTGGAAGCCTACCATTGGCCCGGCAATATCCGTGAACTTGAAAATGTTTTGAGGCGGGCCGTTGTGGTCTCGAAGGGTGCGGCAATCCTTGAAAACGATCTGCCACCCGAAATCTTACAATCGGTTCGATCGGTTCCATCGAATCAGGCTTCGCGGTCCGTTCCCTCTGCCACTTCGGCTACCTCAGCGGGCCACTTGGTTCAGGGGTTATCCACTCCTGCGGATCCTTCCTTGTCTGCTTCCTCCCTGTCCGCTCCCAGCGTTGAGGCCGCACTGGCTCCTACCGTCGATCCGGCCATCACGGGTGACATCCGTCCCTTGGTGCTCCAACTCTTTCGCTGGGCACGACTCCAAGGCGGGATCAAGGTGCTTCCCGCGGTCGAGCGTGAGTTGGTTATTGAGGCGCTCAAAGAAACCCAGGGCAACCAAGTCCAGGCCGCCAAGCTCTTGGGGATCACCCGAGCCACATTGCGCAAGCGGGTGGACAAATTTGGCATCCGCCGAGAACTCAGCGTGAGCTAATGATTCGCTTAGCCCTATCCGTTGACTGAGTTCTCGTTGACTAAGTTCTACCCGTCTCAATGCCCGTAAAGAAGGCTCACACCAAGGGTGAGCGGCCTTCGTCGGCGTCGATGTAGTCGACGAAAGTCGTGATATCGGTGCGATGGGCCAGTCCGGATTGCTCTTTGCGCAAGGCGAGCCTCGCGCGGAGTTCCGGGTCCTCCTCAGAACCGTAGTGCAGAAGCCAGTGATTGAAGGCCGCCTGCTCGGCCGGTTTGTGAACATGGCTTCGGACCCAATCCGCTACCTGTCCATCGGTGATCGCGTGGCGCACCACCTCGATGAAGGCGTCGGACTCGAGCCCAGCTGCCTTCAGCCATTGAGCATCGAATCCCCGCGTCGCGAAATTCTGCTGATAGTCGGAGTGGAGTTGACCCGCCAAGGAGAGACGAATCTTATCTACGAAACGGGGCAGATACAGCCAGCCGGACATCGTTTCCCGGGCACTCCGGGGATGGATCACATCATTCATAAAAGACTTACTGTTCGGTGAGCAGTTTTTCCACCTTGGCGGCCAGATCCGTGCGGGCCTCTAGGTCCCGAAGGTTCCCCTTTTTGTCCACCAACCACATGGCGGGGATGCCGCGGATACCAAATTCAGCGCCAAACTTGTTCTTCCAACCTTCACCGTCGAAGTACTGGGCCCAGCTCATCTTGTGCTTGGCAGTGAAGGCCTTCAGCGCGTCGACCTCTTCGTCGAAGCTAATGCCCACGATCTCGAAGCCCTTCGGGTGAAGCCGCTCGTAGGCGGCAACCACATTGGGCACCTCAGCGACGCACGGCCCACACCAAGTGGCCCAAAAGTCGATGAGCACCACTTTACCCTTCATCTGGGTAAGATCTACCTTGCGACCATCCGTTGCGGTGAAGGCAATGTTCAGGGGTTTTCCGATGCGCTCCTGAGTCTTCTGCATTCCTTCAGCCATGGCACGAACCTGAGCGGGCACCTTGTCGGACTTGAGAATCTTGGCGAGCAACTCCTTCGATTTTTCGCCGCCGCGGAGTTGGGCGATTTCGAGGTAGGCCGCGTAAACCTCTCCGCGTCCGGGGAATTCTTTTTCGAGCACTAAAAGGCGCTTCTCGAACTCATCGAGTACGGCGTCCATCCCTTTGGATTGGAGTTTGCGTGCCTCAGCCACCGCTTCCTGCAGCTTTACTCCCACTGCAGCCGCGGCAGCCTCCTCCTGAACCTTCACCGGGTCGGGGCCGAGAGCCTGCAGTTCGGCCGCCTTACCTTCGTTGCCGAGACTGACGGAGGCCTCCAGCAATTCTCGATACAAGCGCCGGGCCTCAGTCGCTTTGGGGTGATCTTTGAAACGTTCGTAAAACTCGCGGGCCATGTCCGCAGCATTGCCAGAACCGATAGCCTTCTGCTGACGGAACACCTTCACCTCGTCGGAGGTGGGCTGCCGCCCCTTCCACTCAGCCGGTGCCGTCGGAGGCTTTCCCTCGGCCTCCAAGAGGACCCAAGCCTTGTCCGCGTCGTTCGGCAGCAAGCGGCCCGTCGGTTTGGCGGCCTTGCTGCCCTGAGCCGGAGGAGTCGCTACCGACTCAGCCGCTTGAACTCCATTGAGAGACAGAGCCAATCCCACCATCACAATCACCCAGTGCTTCATTAGCAATAAACGTGAACAGGGATGATGGGATTGCTAGTCGATTTTTTCACCCGATTGCAGAACGCCGTCTTAGATCGGGTCTGAACGATCTTCAGCGAGTCAGGTAGTACTTCTTGGTGTACTCTTGGACCATGCGCCAAGTGCTGTACTCGGCGGCTAGGGTGGACCATGACTCACGAATCTTGGCGATCCACTCACGGGGAATTCCGTCGGCGTCCCGATTGAAATAGCTGGGGATCACCTCGCGGGTCAGGACGTTGTAGAGATTCTCGCTGTCCACCCGGTCTTGCTCCTGCACGTCCTCTGGATGGGAATCCGGTCCGATGGCAAAACCGTTGGAACCATTATAACCCTCACGCCACCAGCCATCCATGATGCTCATGTTGAGGCATCCATGGGCCGTGGTCTTCATGCCGCTGGTACCGCTGGCCTCTAACGGACGGCGGGGGTTGTTGAGCCACACATCGCAGCCGGAAACCATCTGACGAGCCACGTGAATGTCGTAGTTCTCGATGAACACCAGATGTCCCTTGAGTTCACTGAACTTCGAAAGGTGAATCACCTTCTGGATGAAGGCCTTGCCGTGGTCGTCTCGCGGATGAGCCTTGCCGGCAAAGACGAACTGGATGGGATGGCCGGAGTCCTTGACCATCTTCACCACCGCTTCGAATTGATCGAAGATGAGCGGAGCCCGCTTGTAAGTGGCAAAGCGCCGAGCAAATCCGATGGTCAGCGCATCGGGGTTGAGGAATGAATCAAAGGTGATGAAGTCGCCCTGACTGAAGGTTCCGCCCTGCAGCAACAACCGACGTCGGGCAAACTCGACCAACTCGCGCCGGAGGCGATACCGGATGGCCCAAATCTCTTCGTCCGATACCACCTTGGGATCGGACAAACGCTTCCAGAACTCCGGGGAGTTGGCATCAGCGAACCAGTCTACCTCGGACTTGGCGGGATAGAGTTCGTGGAATTTCTTCTGCCAAACCTTTCGAACCGTTCCCTTCATCCAGCCGACCAGATGGATGCCATTGGTGACATGACCAATGGGCACCTCGTCCGGATTCTTGGCTCCGTAGAGTTCCATCCACATCTCACGGCTTACAGCGCCATGAAGTTCGCTCACACCGTTGGCGGCCCGAGAATACTTCAAAGCCAGAACAGTCATGCAGAACGGTTCGGCCTCGTTGTCAGCGACCACGCGGCCAAGATTCATCAACGCCTGATGATTAATGTGCAGGTCTGAGGTGAAGGGGTACCCCGCGTAGCCCATGAGATCGCTGCTAAACCGGTCATGGCCTGCTTCTACCGGCGTGTGTGTGGTGAAGAGACATTGCTTTCGGGTTTCAGTGCCCGCCTCGACGAAGCCCGCGCCAGCAGCGATTTTTTCGCGCATGAGTTCGAGCGTCAGGAAGGCGGCATGGCCCTCATTCATGTGGAAGGTGGACGGTTGGACACCCAGCGTCCGCAACAACCGCACGCCACCCACGCCCAGGAGGATTTCCTGCATGATGCGCGTGGTGCTGTCGCCGCCATACACCCGGAGTGTCAGGTCGCGGTACATCGGCTCGTTCTCCGGTCGATTGGTGTCCAGCAGGTACACCGGGATCCGTCCAATATTCACGCGCCACGCGTGGAAACGGACCGTGCTGGCCGCGATCTTGACCGAGCAGATCACCGGTTCGCCCAGGGCATCCAAGACCGGTTCTAGGGGCAGGTTGGCCGGGTTGAGATGCGTGTAGAATTCCGTCTGCCAGTTCTCATGGTTGACCGTCTGCTGGAAGTATCCTTCCCGGTAGAACAGTGAGATACCCACGAAACCCAGTCCGAGGTCGCTGGCAGATTTGGCGTGATCGCCCGCCAAAACGCCCAGTCCCCCGGCCGCGATGGGCAAGGTTTCGTGGAAGGCGAATTCCGCCGAAAAATAGGCCACGGGGTTGGCAACCAGCGCTGGAGCATTCAGGGCACCCCAAGTGGCCGGGTCGGTCAAATAAGCGTCGAATCGGCGCAACACCGACCGGACTCGATCAGCAAATCCGGGCTCCTGAAGCCGCACTCGCAATTCGTAGGCGGAGACCTCTCGCAATATGGCCACGGCGTTGTGGTAGAGGTTCTGCCAGCCTCGCGGTGAGAGATCGTAGAACACCTCCTGAGCCTGTT
>Ga0255126_1000120_pt1 | contig 30077 bp, 26 predicted proteins | sample Law_Miss_RepA_8d_FD_188556 | JGI IMG/M metagenome (GOLD analysis project Ga0255126, IMG submission 188556) | Freshwater microbial communities from St. Lawrence River, New York, United States - Law_Miss_RepA_8d | ecosystem: Environmental > Aquatic > Freshwater > River | place: USA: New York... | reverse complement strand
GGTCAACGGCATACTCAAAGGCGAGTTGCTGTTACAGCGCCCAGCTGATCTGGAGCAAGCGCGACGGATGGTGCGAGAGTCAGTGCAGATCTATAACGGCGAGCGCCCACATTGATCGCTGAAAATGCAAACGCCCGATGCGGTGCATCGGGCGTCGTTGGCCGACATTTGTCGGCTTGAGTCATCGTCCAAGGTGTCAACCTAATTCAGGACGGGTCATTGGCACAGACGTCTCACAACGGTTTTGGGCAACTTATTCATGCAGGTAAACGCACCAGCAAACCTTGCAGAGCATGCGCTGTGGTCGCCAATCTGATCTGGTTGCGGTCGCCCTCAAAATGCAGCAGTTGTGCGCTGACCACCCCCTGAATGCACCAGGCCAGCCAAACGGTGCCCACGGGTTTTTCCGGGCTGCCACCCGTAGGGCCTGCTACACCTGTTACTGCCACCGAAACCTGTCCTTGCGATTGGTAAACAGCACCCAGGGCCATGGCGCGAGCCACAGGTTCACTGACGGCGCCATGGGCCGTGATCAAGTCCATCGGTACCCCGAGCATTTGCGCTTTGGCTTCGTTGGCATAGGTGACAAAGCCCCGCTCAAACCACGCACTGGAGCCTGCCAGATCGGTACACCGCGCTGCAATCATGCCGCCGGTGCAGCTTTCGGCCGTGGACATCATCCAGTTCAAGGCTGTTAATCGCTGGGCCAGCTCGACAATGACAGAGGACATCAGAACCATCTCCACAAAGCAATCACCAGCAAGGTGCAAAAAGCGGCTACCAGGTCATCCCAGAGGATGCCCCAGCCCCCGCGCCAGCCGAAGCCCTTGAAGAGCTGGTCAGCCCAGGCGACGGGACCCGGTTTGGCGGCATCAAAAAAACGAAACAAGGCGAAGGCGCTCAATTGTCCCCAAAAGCCTGTAGGCATGATGAGGTAGAAAATCAGCCACATGGCGGTGATCTCGTCCCACACAATGGCGCCGGGGTCGCTGATGCCCATGTGGCGCGCGGTGACGGTGCAGGCCCACCAGCCCACGAGCACCGCAGCTGCGATCAGCAGGGCTTGCGCAGGCCAAGACAGATAATGTTGAATGACCAGCCAGGATGCCCAGCCCCACAGGCTGCCCACTGTGCCCGGTGCTTTGGGCGAGAGCCCGGAGCCGAGCCCTAAAGCCATGGCATGGGCAGGATGTGACAACATGAAGGCCGCAGAAGGCCTGACAGGGCTGCGCACAGTGACTGAATCGGAAGGGCGCTGCATGCTCAGGCAAAGTGATCAAAGGACCGAAAATGCGCATCCACTGCATGACCATGGGCATCGCGCAAAACCAGCAGAGGGCCTTGTGTGATGCGGCCAATGCGCGTCACGCGTGTACCCGAGGTCGCGGCTGCCGCCTGAACCTGGGTGGCGGCGGCTACGGGTGCGGTGAAAACCAGCTCATAATCATCGCCACCGGACAGCACGCAGGTCATGGCCAGCTCCGCAGGGCAGACCCATTGATCCGACACCGCCATCAAGTCGGTTGTCGTGGCCAATTCAATTTCGGCGCCTACGCCGCTGGCCTTCAGGATGTGGCCCAAGTCGCCCAGCAAACCATCGCTGATATCGGCCATGGCATGGGCAATGCCGCGCAGGGCTTGACCCAGCACAACACGGGGCGTGGGAGTTTCCATGCGCAGCCTGGCCACATCCAGCACGGTCTGCGGCAGGCTGATGTGGCCGCGAAAGGCCTCCAGCGCCAGACGCGCATCGCCCAGGTGGCCACTGACATACAAGTCGTCACCGGGCCGTGCCCCACTGCGCAAAATGGACTGGCCCTGAGGCACTTCGCCCATCACGGTGATGGCGATGTTCAGAGGCCCTTGTGTGGTGTCGCCACCGATCAGTTCGCAGCCATGGGCTTCGGCCAAGGTCAAAAGACCTTCAGAAAATCCCGAAAGCCATGCTTCATCCGCACGAGGCAAGGCCAAGGACAGCAAAAAGGCTTGGGGTGTGGCCCCGCAAGCGGCCAGATCGCTCAGGTTCACAGCCAGGGCCTTGTGGCCCAGGCGTCGTGGTTGAACCGTGGATAAAAAATGACGACCTTCGACCAGCATGTCGGCGGAGAAGGCGATTTGATGGCCAGCACGAGGGCTCCAGATGGCGCAGTCGTCACCGACACCGACGTCGGCCCGTCGCGGTGGTCGTTTGAAAAAACGTTCAATCAGGTCAAATTCGCCCATGCCCAGAGCTTAACCGCAAGTGCTTCGGTGCAGACCTCAGTGGAGTGTGCGCCCCGTGGTCCCGGAGCCGGAAGATTCAAGGACAAAAGTGGTGATGGGGGCGTCAAAGCGATGGCCATCTTCGGCGACAAAAAAGTAGCTGCCCTGCATGGTGCCGCTGGGTGCTCTCAGCCGACAGCCACTGGTGTACTGGAAAGATTCGCCAGGACGCAACAGGGGTTGCTGACCCACCACGCCAAGGCCTTTGACTTCGTCGGTATGACCGCGTTCGTCCTGAATGATCCAGTGGCGAGAGATCAACTGTGCAGGGACTGTGCCGGTGTTGGTCACCGTCACGGTGTAGGCAAACGCGAACACATCCTGCAGCGGGTTGCTTTGGTCGGCCACGTATTGGGGCAGCACATCGATTTGAACTTTGTAGGCAGGCATACCATCATGTTAACTGCGACAATTCGGGCATGACGATGACTTACCGAATTGCCCCTTCCATCCTCTCGGCTGATTTCGCACGCTTGGGCGAAGAAGTCAAAAGCGTCATCGACGCTGGCGCTGACTGGATCCACTTTGACGTGATGGACAACCATTACGTGCCGAACCTCACGTTTGGTCCGATGATTTGCCAAGCCCTCAAGCCGCATGCCAAAACGGCAGCAGGCGTGGCGGTGCCGATCGATGTGCACTTGATGATTTCGCCGGTGGATGCCTTGGCGGCTTCGTTTGCTGAAGCCGGTGCCGATCTGATCAGCTTTCATCCCGATGCCAGTGGCCATGTGCACCGGAGCATCCAGGCGATCAAAAGCAAGGGCGTCAAGGCGGGCTTGGTGTTCAACCCGGCAGAGCCATTGGATGCGCTGGATTGGACCATCGATGAGATCGATTTGATCCTGATCATGAGCGTCAACCCCGGCTTTGGTGGTCAAAGCTTCATTGATTCAGCCTTGCGCAAGATCGAGCAGGTGCGTCGGCGCATCGACGCTACTGGCCGCGACATCCGTCTGGAAGTGGATGGGGGCATCAAGGCCGAGAACATTCGCCGGGTGGCGGATGCCGGCGCCGACACCTTTGTGGCGGGCAGCGCCATCTTTGGCAAACCAGACTACAAAGCGGTGGTGAACCAAATGCGTCAGGCCCTTGCGGGGTGATGCGTCAGTCGAAGCCGAGCAGCCCTCTGCAAGGCGGCTGACAGCTTTGCTACACTAGCCAAGATCATGTGCTTCATCCTCATCGAATCCTGCGCAGCCAGCCTGCCGAGCCATTCCCTTGCGGAAGGCCGGGGAGCCTGGCCCTGGCGTCAGCCAGCCTGACACTCTCGACCGTGCGGCTTTGCCCGCCACCCGCGCCCGGCTTCATGCGCACCATGACTGGGCATCTGGATGAATGAAAAGCACCTCGCTCGAGGTTGCTGAGCGCTTTGGAGGCTCTTGCCCGTGATCACCGAACTTGAATTCAAAAGCCTGGCCAGCCAAGGCTACAACCGCATTCCCCTCATGCTGGAGGCCTTTGCGGACCTGGAAACTCCCCTGTCGCTTTACCTGAAGCTGGCCCACACCAAAGACAACGGCAAATACAGCTTTTTGCTCGAATCGGTGGTGGGCGGTGAGCGTTTTGGCCGCTACAGCTTCATTGGCCTGCCCGCACGCACCTTGCTGCGTGCCAGCGGTTTTGGTGCCGAGGCCAAGACCGAGGTGGTACGCGATGGCGCGGTGATCGAGACCGCGACAGGCAATCCGCTGGACTTCATCGAGCAATACCAAAAGCGGTTCAAGGTCGCCTTGCGCCCGGGTCTGCCCCGGTTCTGTGGTGGTCTGGCAGGCTATTTTGGGTATGACGCGGTGCGTTACATCGAGAAAAAGCTCGCAAAAACCTGCCCGCCCGATACCCTGGGTACGCCCGATATTTTGCTGCTGCAATGCGAAGAGCTGGCCGTCATCGACAACCTGTCGGGCAAGCTGTACCTGATCGTGTATGCCGACCCGGCCACGCCCGAGGCCTATGTGGGGGCGAAAAAGCGCCTGCGTGACCTGAAAGAGCAGCTCAAGTACTCGGTCAGTGCCCCGGTCGTCAAACCCACCCAGTCTTACCCGGCCGAGCGGGATTTCGCCAAGGCCGATTACATCGCAGCTGTGGAAAAGGCCAAGGAACTGATTGCAGGTGGCGACTTCATGCAGGTGCAGGTGGGTCAGCGCATCAAAAAGCGCTACACAGAAAGCCCACTGTCTCTGTACCGGGCGTTGCGCTCGCTCAACCCCAGCCCCTACATGTATTTCTACAACTTCGGGGACTTCCATGTCGTCGGGGCCAGCCCCGAGATTCTGGTGCGCCAGGAACAAACCGAAGAAGGCGCCAAGGTCATCATTCGCCCCTTGGCGGGCACACGCCCTCGGGGTGCCACACCCGAGAAAGACAAGGCCGCCGAGCTGGAACTGATCAACGACCCCAAAGAGCGGGCCGAGCATGTGATGTTGATCGACCTGGCCCGCAACGACATTGGCCGCATTGCCCAGATCGGTTCGGTCAAGGTGACCGAGGCCTTTGTGGTGGAGCGGTACAGCCATGTCATGCACATCGTGAGCAACGTCGAGGGTGTTCTCAATGAAGGCATGACCAACATGGACGTGCTCAAAGCCACTTTCCCGGCGGGTACCTTGACGGGCGCGCCCAAGGTGCACGCCATGGAACTGATCGACCAGTTCGAGCCCGTCAAGCGCGGCATCTATGGCGGCGCGTGTGGTTACATCAGCTATGCGGGCGACATGGATGTGGCGATTGCGATCCGCACCGCCGTCATCAAGGACCAGACGCTGTATGTGCAGGCTGCTGCTGGCGTGGTGGCCGATTCGGTGCCCGAAATGGAATGGCGAGAAACCGAGCACAAGGCGCGTGCCTTGCTGCGGGCCAGTGAATTGGTCGAAGAGGGCTTGGAGTGATCATGGCGAAAAAAATCAAACTCCTGATGGTCGACAACTACGACTCGTTCACCTTCAACATCGTGCAGTACTTTGGTGAACTGGGCGCGGAAGTCGAGGTCTTTCGCAACGACGAAATCACGCTCGAAGGCATTGCGGCACGCCAGCCTGACCGTTTGGTGATCTCGCCCGGGCCGTGTTCGCCTGCCGAGGCGGGTATTTCGGTGGCGGCGATCCAGCACTTCGCAGGCAAGCTGCCCATTTTGGGGGTTTGCCTGGGTCACCAGAGCATTGGCGCCGCTTTTGGCGGCCAGATTGTTCGGGCGCAGGAATTGATGCACGGCAAGACCAGTGTCATCACCACCACGCAAGAGGGCGTTTTCGCGGGCTTGCCCCAGCAGTTCACGGTCAACCGTTACCACTCCCTGGCCATTGAGCAGGCCACTTGCCCGCCTTGCCTCAAAGTCACGGCCTGGACAGACGACGGCGAAATCATGGGCGTGCGCCACACCGAGTTGGACATCGAGGGCGTGCAGTTCCACCCCGAATCCATCCTCACCGAGCACGGCCACGCCATGCTCAAGAATTTCCTGGAGCGGCCATGACCATCGACCTGCGCAGCGACACCGTCACGCAGCCCACCGCAGCCATGCGCGAGGCCATGCTGAGTGCGCCTGTGGGTGACGACGTGTTTGGCGATGACCCCACGGTCAACGCTTTGCAAGAGCGCATCGCGCAGATCACCGGCAAAGAGGCGGCGCTGTTCATGCCTTCTGGCACACAAAGCAACCTGTGCGCCCTGATGGCGCATTGTGAGCGGGGCGACGAGTACATCGTCGGTCAAAATGCGCACACCTACCGCTACGAAGGCGGTGGCGCGGCCGTGCTGGGCAGCATCCAGCCGCAACCGCTGGCGCAAAACGCTTCAGGTGAAATGGCGCTGACCGACATCGCGGCGGCCATCAAACCGATCGACTGCCACTTTGCACGCACACGCTTGCTGGCGCTGGAAAACACCTGGAACGGCCACCCCATGTCGCAGGCTTATCTGGCGCAAGCCACAGGCTTGGCCCGTCAGCACGGTCTGGCGGTGCATCTGGACGGTGCCCGCTTGTTCAATGCGGCCGTGGCGCAAGCCGAAGGCGGGCCGGTCATGGCCAGCGTGCGGCGCATCGTGGACCACTTTGACAGCGTCTCGGTGTGTTTCAGCAAGGGCTTGGGCGCACCTGTGGGCTCGGCTTTGTGTGGTTCGCGTGAACTGATCGCCAAGGCGTTGCGCTGGCGCAAGGTGTTGGGCGGCGGCTTGCGTCAGTCCGGCATTCTGGCTGCGGCGGCCTTGCATGCGCTGGACCACCATGTTCAGCGTTTGGCCGATGACCATGCCTTGGCTCAGCGGCTGGCCCAAGGCCTGCAAGGCGTGCCGGGCCTGAGTGTCCGCTCGGCGCAAACCAACATCGTGTTTGTGGATGTGGCCGATGGACATGGCCCGGCGCTGCTCGATGATTTGAAGACCCAGGGTGTTTTGGCCACAGGCTTGATCGGCCTGCGCTTTGTGACGCATTTGAACGTGAATGCAGCGGGCATCGACCACGCCATCGACTGCATCCGGCGCTTCATGGCGAACGCATCCGCACACACCAGCTCGGCGTCCACCCGAACAGGCGTTTACTGAAGCCATGCCCGACGCGTCCCAACTTTGGATGTTCATGCTGGCCGGTGTGCTGCTCAACCTCACGCCCGGACCGGATGTGCTCTACATCGTCAACCAGTCGCTGCGCGGTGGCGTGCGGCGGGGTCTTGTGGCGGCCTGGGGCATCACGGCGGGGTGTTTCGTGCATGTGGCTGCAGCCGCTTTGGGGCTGGGGGCTGTATTGGCCACTTCTGCAGACGCGTTCAACCTGATCAAGTGGGTTGGTGCGGCCTACCTGCTGTGGATGGGCGCGCGTTTGTTGTGGTGCACACCTCAGGCGATGGCAAACCTTCCGAGAGAATCCCCGCCTGATGAAGTCACCCGTTTGCATGCGGTGTTCTTCGGCGCTTTCGCAACCAACGCGCTGAACCCCAAAGTGGCGCTGTTTTTCCTGGCTTTTGTGCCGCAATTCATCCCGGCTCAGGCGGCTGATCCGGCCTGGTCCTTTGTGCTTCTGGGCTGCTTGTTCAATCTGAACAGTCTGCTGGTGTGCATGGCTTGGGCTTTGGCCGCTGCCTGGTTGAGTCGCCGGGCCCACTGGCTGCAGCGTGGCATGCGCCACCTGGATCGGCTGGCGGGCTTGCTGTTCATCGGCTTTGGTCTGAAGCTCGCCTTGACCGATGCGCCATCGCACTGAATTTTCAACGAATCCCACCCTCCGAGAGGAAACCCACCATGCCCATCACCCCTCAGGAAGCGCTGCAACGCACCATCGAGCACCGCGAGATTTTTCACGACGAGATGCTCCACCTCATGCGCATGATCATGAATGGTGAGCTGTCGCCCGTCATGACCGCAGCGCTGGTCACAGGCTTGCGCGTGAAAAAGGAAACCATTGGCGAGATCACTGCCGCCGCCCAAGTCATGCGCGAGTTCTCCACCAAAGTGCATGTGGCCGACGCTACACACCTGGTGGACATTGTGGGCACGGGGGGCGATGGGGCCCACACCTTCAACATCTCGACCTGCGCCATGTTTGTGGCCGCCGCCGCTGGGGCCAAAACCGCCAAGCACGGTGGGCGTAGCGTCAGCAGCAAATCGGGCAGCGCCGACGTGGTCGAAGCCCTGGGGGGCAACATCCACCTGTCGCCCGAGCAGATTGCACGCTCGATCGAGGAGGTGGGCATCGGCTTCATGTTCGCACCCAACCACCATCCGGCCATGAAAAATGTGGCCCCGGTGCGCAAGGAGCTGGGGGTGCGCACGATGTTTAACATTTTGGGTCCTTTGACCAACCCGGCCAGTGCCCCGAATATTTTGATGGGCGTGTTCCACTCCGACCTGGTGGGCATTCAGGTGCGTGCCTTGCAACGCCTGGGGGCCGAGCACGCGGTGGTGGTGTACGGGCGCGACGGCATGGACGAAATCAGCCTGGGTGCGGCCACCTTGGTGGGCGAGTTCAAAAACGGGCAGATCACCGAATATGAAATCCACCCGGAAGACTTTGGCCTGACCATGGCCAGCAACCGGGCTTTGAGAGTGGACACACCCGAGCAATCCATGGCCATGTTGCGTGGCGTGCTGGACAATGAACCCGGTGCGGCGCGGGACATTGTCATGATCAATGCGGGCGCAGCCTTGTATGCGGCCAATGTGGCCAGCAGCATTGCCGATGGCTTGGCGCGTGCGCGTGTGGCCATCGAGTCGGGTGCGGCCAAAGCCAAGCTGGCGCAGTTCGTGGCCTTTGGTCAGAAGGTGGTTTGAGCTGTGTGGCGTGACGAAGCTGCCTGGATATCTGGGGGCATCTCGGCTTTGTTTGTGCCGGTCGCATGGCTGATGCACCGCATCTTTGTTCGAATTTTGAAAAACGGCGCCACCGAGCCCGAACAGGAAAAAAACCATGAGTGACATCCTCGACAAAATTGTCGCGGTCAAACGCGAAGAAGTCGCTGCGGCCTTGGCCAAAAAACCTTTGGCCGTGATGCGGGCCGATGCCGAAAGCCGTGTGCTGACGCGCGACTTTGAAGGCGCCTTGCGCGCCAAAATCGCAGCGGGTCAGGCGGCCGTGATTGCTGAGATCAAGAAGGCCAGTCCGTCCAAAGGGGTTTTGCGACAGGAGTTCATCCCGGCCGACATCGCACAAAGCTATGCCGAGCACGGAGCCGCTTGCTTGTCGGTCTTGACGGACAAGCAGTTTTTCCAGGGCAGTGTGGATTTTCTGAAGCAAGCCCGTGCCAGCTGCGACTTGCCTGTGCTGCGCAAGGATTTCATGATCGATGCGTACCAGGTGTATGAGGCCCGGGCGATGGGGGCTGATGCCATTTTGCTCATTGCCGCTTGCCTGAACGACGCACAAATGGCCGAAATGGAGGCGGTGGCCCGCAGCCTGGACATGGCGGTGCTGGTGGAAGTGCATGACCGCACCGAACTGGATCGCGCGCTGAAGTTGAAAACCCGCTTGGTGGGCATCAACAACCGCAACCTGAAGACCTTTGAGGTGTCTTTGCAGACCACGCTGGACATGCTGCCCGCGGTCCCGGCTGACCGCTTGCTGATCACTGAAAGCGGTATTTTGTCTGCCGATGATGTCAAGCGAATGCGTGAAGCCCACGTCAACGCTTTCCTGGTAGGTGAAGCTTTCATGCGCGCTGCAGAGCCTGGCGAAGCTTTGGCGAAACTCTTTGCTTGATGCCCAACCCTCCCGCTCAGCAAAGTTTGGGCTTTGACGATTTGTCCATGAGAGAGGACGGTCTCAAGCGCTGGCCACCCGATTTATCGGATCTGGATGAGGGCTGGGCACCGTTGGTGCATGATTTTCTGGTGTCCCCCACGGGGCAATCCCTCTCCATGCGCCTGGCTGCTGCCTTGGCCGCTGGCAAAGTCGTGTACCCACCTGAGCCCTTCAGAGCGCTGACACTGACCCCGCTGAGCCAAGTGCGCGTGGTGATTCTGGGTCAAGACCCCTACCATGGCCCAGGTCAAGCTGAGGGCCTGGCCTTTTCGGTGGCACCAGGAATGCGATGGCCGCCGAGTTTGCGCAACATCTTCAAAGAGCTGCAGCAGAGCCTGGGCACGCCGGTTCCGGCGCAGGGCTCATTGGTACCTTGGGCCCGGCAGGGTGTGTTGCTGCTCAACAGCTGTCTCACGGTGGAGATTGGTTTGCCTGCCAGCCATGCCGGTTGGGGCTGGGAAGTCTTGACCGATGCCTTGGTGTCTGCTGCGGCCAAAAGCCTGCATCCGCTGGTGTTCATGCTCTGGGGTGCCCATGCGCAGGCCAAAAAACCTTTGATTGAGTCGGTGGCTGGTGGATCGCGTCATTTGATCTTGCAAGCCAATCACCCCTCGCCTTTGTCGGCCATGCGACCACCCATGCCTTTTATTGGGTGTGGGCACTTCGCTCAGGCCAACGCGTTTTGGCAGCGAAAAGGTGAAAAACCCATTGAATGGTGAAAAAGTTGTGCCCAATCTTGCGGCGCACAGCAAAAAGATGGCATAATCTGAGACTCGCTTCTGGAGGGGTGCCCGAGTGGCTAAAGGGGGCAGACTGTAAATCTGTTGGCTTACGCCTACACTGGTTCGAATCCAGTCTCCTCCACCAGCAAACTGGTTTGTGCCGGTTGATTTGAGCAATTGGAAATGGTTTCCAAGCATTGGCGTTGCATCCACTCGTGCGGCGCAATCAATGCGGGAGTAGTTTAATGGTAGAACCTTAGCCTTCCAAGCTAATGACACGGGTTCGATTCCCGTTTCCCGCTCCAGTCAGTCGGTCAGGTTTGCGAGAAGTTAGATTGCCCTTGTGGCTCAGTGGTAGAGCACTCCCTTGGTAAGGGAGAGGTCGCGGGTCCGATTCCCGCCAAGGGCACCAGTTTACGGGGCGCGCAATTGACATTGCGCGCCCTCTGTCTTGGTTGTTGACCGCTACTTTTCGGAGTCGAAGATATGGCAAAAGAGAAATTCGAACGGACCAAACCCCACGTGAACGTGGGCACCATCGGTCACGTTGACCACGGCAAAACCACCCTGACTGCTGCCATCACCACCGTGTTGGCTGCCAAGTTCGGCGGTGCAGCCAAAGCGTACGACCAGATCGACGCGGCGCCCGAAGAAAAAGCCCGTGGTATCACGATCAACACCGCACACGTCGAGTACGAAACAGAAAACCGTCACTATGCCCACGTGGACTGCCCTGGCCACGCTGACTATGTGAAGAACATGATCACCGGCGCTGCCCAGATGGACGGTGCGATCTTGGTTTGCTCCGCTGCTGACGGCCCCATGCCCCAGACTCGTGAGCACATCCTGTTGGCCCGCCAGGTGGGCGTGCCTTACATCATCGTGTTCCTGAACAAGTGCGACATGGTCGACGACGCCGAGCTGTTGGAGCTGGTCGAGATGGAAGTTCGCGAACTCCTGTCCAAGTACGACTTCCCTGGCGACGATACCCCCATCGTGCAAGGTTCCGCCAAGCTGGCGCTGGAAGGCGACAAGGGCCCTCTGGGCGAGCAAGCCATCATGAAGCTGGCCGAGGCTCTGGACACTTACATCCCGACACCTGACCGTGCAGTGGACGGCGCCTTCCTGATGCCCGTGGAAGACGTGTTCTCCATCTCCGGTCGCGGTACCGTGGTGACTGGCCGTATCGAGCGCGGCATCATCAAAGTCGGCGAAGAAATCGAAATCGTCGGTATCAAAGACACCGTCAAGACCACTTGCACAGGCGTCGAGATGTTCCGCAAGCTGCTGGATCAAGGTCAAGCAGGCGACAACGTCGGTATCTTGCTGCGCGGCACCAAGCGCGAAGACGTCGAGCGTGGCCAAGTGCTGTGCAAGCCCGGCTCGATCAAGCCCCACACCCACTTCACGGGCGAGATCTATGTCTTGTCCAAAGACGAAGGTGGCCGTCACACGCCTTTCTTCAACAACTACCGTCCCCAGTTCTACTTCCGTACAACGGACGTGACCGGTGCGATCGAGTTGCCAGAAGGCAAAGAGATGGTGATGCCAGGTGACAACGTGTCGATCACGGTGAAGCTGATCAACCCCATCGCGATGGAAGAAGGTCTGCGTTTCGCTATCCGCGAAGGTGGCCGTACCGTCGGCGCTGGCGTGGTTGCCAAGATCATCGCTTAAAGAGGTTCAAGTAGGGGTATAGCTCAATTGGCAGAGCGTCGGTCTCCAAAACCGAAGGTTGTAGGTTCGATTCCTACTGCCCCTGCCACCTGAAACAAGGTGGATTTCAAGCCCGCTAGACCCTAGCGGGCTTCCTTGTCTGATAAGAGGCCTCAATTTGTTGGGGCACAACAAAGGTTTCAAGCCGTATGGCATCGTCCGAAGTTCAAACTGTGAGTGCTGCAGGCGACAAGATGCGCTTGGCCTTGGCGGGCGCCTTGGTCATTGCTGCATTGGTGGCCTATTACATGTTGTCCAAACAAGGTGGTTGGGCACAGTGGGCGGGCTTGCTGGTGGGCTTGGCTGCCGCGCTGGTCGTTTTCTTCACCAGCGAAGCTGGGCGCCAGTTGATCGCCTTTGGCCGCGATGCTGTGCGTGAAGTCAAAAAAGTGGTCTGGCCCGAGCGCAAAGAGGCCATGCAGATCACGGCCTACGTGTTTGCTTTTGTGGTGGTGATGGCGCTGTTTCTGTGGCTCACCGACAAAACTCTGGAATGGGTTTTTTACGATCTGATTCTTGGGTGGAAAAAATAATGAACGATGCTGTAGTCAATGCGCCGATGGCGGGTTCTTCCACCAATCCAGACCTGAAATGGTATGTGGTGCATGCCTATTCGGGCATGGAAAAAGCGGTCGAGCGCAACATCATTGAGCGCATCGCCCGCTCGGGCATGGAATCCAAGTTTGGCCGTATTCTCGTGCCCACTGAAGAAGTGGTGGAAGTCAAGAACGGTCAAAAACGCACCACTGAGCGCAAGTTTTTCCCTGGCTATGTGCTCGTGGAAATGGTGATGGATGACGAAACCTGGCACTTGGTCAAGCACACCAACAAGGTCACAGGCTTTGTGGGGGGCGCCAAAAACCGGCCTGCACCCATTTCCGAAGCCGACGTGGCCAAAATTGTGAGCCAGATGCAAGAGGGCACCGACAAGCCCCGCCACAAGGTGGAGTTTGAAGTGGGTGAGTACATCCGCGTCAAGGAAGGCCCATTCACCGACTTCAATGGCACAGTGGAAGAGGTCAACTACGAGCGCAACAAGATGCGCGTGTCGGTGACCATCTTTGGTCGTGCCACACCCGTCGAATTGGAATTCAGCCAAGTCGAAAAGACCTGATCGGGTCTTCAAGTTTTCTGTCTGGCGCTTCCCGACTCGGTGCCAGACATTGCAAGTGAGTCGTTAACCCCGGGGAGCTTGAAAGAGCGTTATCACCCGCAAGGAGAAAAGCATGGCGAAAAAAATCGTCGGCTTCATCAAGCTGCAAGTGCCAGCTGGTAAAGCCAATCCATCGCCACCCATTGGCCCAGCATTGGGTCAACGTGGTCTGAACATCATGGAATTCTGCAAGGCGTTCAACGCCCAGACCCAAGGCGTCGAGCCAGGTCTGCCTTTGCCTGTGGTCATCACAGCGTTTGCAGACAAATCCTTCACCTTCATCATCAAGACGCCACCTGCTGCGACTTTGATCAAGAAGTCTATCAAGATTGACAAGGCTTCGACCAAGCCAGGTCTGGAAAAGGTCGGCAAGATCACCCGCGCTCAGCTGGAAGAAATCGCCAAAACCAAGATGAAAGACCTGACTGCTGCAGACCTCGACGCAGCCGTTCGCACCATCGCTGGTACTGCCCGTTCCATGGGCGTGAATGTGGAGGGCGTGTAAATGTCCAAACTCACCAAAAAGCAAAAAGCCCTCGTCGGTAAAGTGGACAGCCTGAAGCTGTACGCACTGGCCGATGCTTTGACCATTGTCAAAGAGTGCGCGACTGCCAAATTCGATGAGTCCATCGACGTGGCTGTGCAGCTGGGCATCGATGCCAAAAAATCCGACCAAGTGGTTCGTGGCGCTGTCGTGTTGCCTAACGGTACAGGCAAAACCGCCCGCGTGGCGGTGTTCGCCCAAGGTGCCAAGGCTGATGAGGCCCGCGCTGCTGGCGCTGATGTGGTCGGCATGGACGATTTGGCTGCCCGTGTGAAGGCTGGCGACATGCCTTTCGACGTGGTGATTGCCGCCCCTGACGCGATGCGCGTTGTAGGTACTTTGGGTCAGATCCTGGGTCCACGTGGCCTGATGCCCAACCCCAAAGTCGGTACCGTCACCCCTGATGTGGCCACGGCTGTGAAGAACGCCAAAGCCGGTCAAGTGCAATTCCGTGTGGACAAGGCCGGTATCGTGCACGGCACCATCGGTCGCCGTTCGTTCGACACCGACAAATTGCAAGGCAACCTGGCCGCTTTGGTCGAGGCTTTGGTCAAGGCCAAGCCCGCCACCAGCAAGGGCGTTTACCTGCGCAAAGTCGCCGTGTCTTCGACCATGGGTGTGGGCGTTCGCGTCGACACGCAATCCATCGCAGCTTGATGACGATAAAAATTTGAGCGGGGCTGCAAAGCCCGTTCAATGTGGTGGGCTGCAGTCCTTGCAAGAAGACTGCAGGCCATCCAAGACCGTTGGTGCACACCCGTTGTGCTTAATCAACAGACCCACAAGCTCGCTTGAAGGTTTGGGCCAACGCAGATGGCGATCCCGCTGCAGATGGATGAAAGTCCAAAACAGTTGGTCGCTGCAAACAGGCGTGTTCCAAGGGCAACCCGAAGAACACATAAAAAGGAGTAGACCTTGAGTCTTAATCGCAGTGAGAAAGAAGCGGTCATCACCGAAGTGACCGACCTCGCCGCTAAAGCTCAAACGCTGGTGATGGCGGAATACCGTGGTATCACGGTCGCTGACATGACAAACCTGCGTGTCAAAGCTCGCGGCTTGGGCGTTTCGCTGAGCGTGTTGAAAAACACCTTGGCTCGCCGTGCTGTGGCTGGTACGCAGTTTGAAGTTGTCGCCGATCAGATGACCGGTCCGCTGATCTATGGCTTCTCTGAAGATGCAGTCGCTGCCGCCAAAGTGGTGGCAGACTTCGCGAAAACCAATGACAAGTTGGTCATTCGCGCAGGTGCATTTGCAGGCAAAGCCCTGGACGTCGACGGCGTTAAGCAATTGGCAAACATCCCTTCGAAAGAAGTTTTGTTGGCTCAATTGTGTGGCTTGCTGATGTCGCCAATGTCCCGCACCGCTGTGGTGTTGGGTGCTCTGGCGGCCAAAAAAGGCGAAGGCGAAGCTGTTGCCGCTTAAGGCCAGCGTTCGTGTTTTAACCAATTGTTAGGAAACAAAAAAATGGCATTCGATAAAGACGCATTTTTGACCGCGCTGGACAGCATGACGGTCATGGAACTCAACGACCTGGTGAAAGCCATCGAAGAGAAGTTTGGTGTGAGCGCTGCCGCCATGGCCGCTCCTGCTGCTGGCGGCGCTGCTGCTGGTGGTGCTGCCGCTGAAGAGAAGACCGACTTCAACGTCATGCTGCTCGAGGCCGGCGCCAACAAAGTGTCCGTGATCAAGGCAGTGCGCGAAATCACCGGTCTGGGCTTGAAAGAAGCCAAAGACCTGGTGGACGGCGCTCCCAAAGCAGTCAAGGAAGGTCTGCCTAAGGCTGACGCTGAAGCTGCCAAGAAGAAGCTGGAAGAAGCTGGCGCCAAGGCCGAACTCAAGTAATTCGGTCTCGTTCCAAGGCTGGAGTGTCCGCAAGGGCCTCCAGCCTTTGGTGCTTGAAGAGCACACCGAAAAGCAGCCTTTGCAGCGCTGCTTTTCAGTGTTTTTGGCGAAACACCGGAAAGTGGATTTGAGTAAGTCTACTTTCCAGTGTTTTCTGACCCGACTGCAGAAGACCCTTGGTTCGGGTTGCGTGCAATGCGCAATCGTCCGCCAACGCTGGTAGAGGCCAGCCGCCAAGCCCGTTGAAGGTGCCCCAAAGCATCCTCAGCACACAGTTCTGAAAGATCAAGCCCGGAGATCTCATGGCCTATTCCTATACCGAACGCAAGCGAATCCGCAAAAGTTTCGGCAGCCGCGAAAGCGTGCTCGAAGTTCCTTACCTGCTGCAAATGCAAAAAGACGCCTATACGTCCTTTTTGCAAGCAGGTGTCGTTCCATCCAAACGCACCCACGAGGGCCTGCAAGCCGCGTTTGAATCCGCTTTCCCGATCGTCTCCCACAACGGCTTTGTGGAGATGAAATTTGTCGAGTACAACCTGGCCAAGCCAGCGTTCGATGTGCGCGAATGCCAGACCCGCGGTCTGACCTTCTCCTCGGCCGTGCGTGCCCGCGTCCAGCTCATCATTTATGACCGCGAGTCATCGACTTCGCAGTCCAAAGTGGTCAAGGAAGTCAAAGAGCAAGAAGTCTACATGGGTGAAGTGCCCCTGATGACCGACAAGGGCTCCTTCATCATCAACGGCACCGAGCGCGTGATCGTGTCTCAGTTGCACCGTTCGCCTGGCGTGTTCTTCGAGCATGACAAGGGCAAAACCCACAGCTCGGGCAAGCTGTTGTTCTCGGCACGCATCATCCCTTATCGGGGCTCCTGGCTTGACTTTGAATTCGACCCGAAAGACATCCTGTACTTCCGCGTTGACCGTCGCCGCAAGATGCCGGTGTCGATCCTGCTCAAGGCCATTGGTCTTAACCCTGAATCGATCCTGGCGAACTTCTTTGTCAACGACAATTTTCGTTTGATGGACAGCGGCGCACAAATGGAATTTGTGGCCGAGCGTCTGCGCGGCGAAGTCGCGCGATTTGACATCACCGACAAGTCCGGCAAAGTCGTGGTGGCCAAAGACAAGCGCATCACCGTGCGTCACACCCGTGAATTGGAGCAGTCCGGCACCACCCACATCAGCGTCCCTGAAGACTTCCTGATTGGCCGCGTGGTGGCACGCAACATTGTGGATGCCGATACCGGCGAGATCATTGCCAAGGCCAACGAAGAGCTGACCGAAGCCTTGCTGAAGAAGCTGCGCTCCTCCGGTGTTCAGGACCTGCCTTGCATTTACACGAACGAGTTGGACCAGGGCGCGTACATCTCGCAAACCCTGCGCATCGACGAAACCGTGGACGAGTTTGCGGCTCGCGTGGCCATCTACCGCATGATGCGCCCTGGCGAGCCACCGACAGAAGACGCTGTGCAGGCCCTGTTCCAGCGCCTGTTCTACAACCCGGACACCTACGATCTGTCGCGCGTGGGCCGCATGAAGTTCAACGCCCGCGTGGGTCGCAGCGAATCAACGGGTCCCATGGTGTTGACCAACGAAGACATCTTGGCTGTGGTCAAGATTCTGGTGGACCTGCGCAATGGCAACGGCGAAGTTGATGACATCGACCACCTGGGCAACCGCCGCGTGCGTTGCGTGGGCGAATTGGCCGAGAACCAGTACCGCACCGGTCTGGCCCGTATCGAAAAAGCCGTCAAAGAGCGCCTGGGTCAAGCCGAGCAAGAGCCTTTGATGCCGCACGACCTGATCAACTCCAAGCCGATTTCTGCGGCCCTGAAAGAGTTCTTCGGTGCTTCGCAGCTGTCGCAGTTCATGGACCAGACCAACCCGTTGGCCGAGATCACCCACAAGCGCCGCGTGTCGGCCCTGGGCCCAGGTGGTTTGACCCGCGAGCGTGCAGGCTTCGAAGTGCGTGACGTGCACGTGACCCACTACGGTCGCGTCTGCCCGATCGAAACGCCTGAAGGTCCAAACATTGGTCTGATCAACTCCTTGGCTTTGTACGCCCGCCTGAACGAGTACGGTTTCATCGAAACCCCGTACCGCCGTGTGGTGGACGGCAAGGTCACCATGGACATCGACTACCTGTCGGCCATCGAAGAAGGCAAATACGTCATCGCCCAGGCCAACGCGGCCTTGGACAAGGATGGCAAGTTGACTGGTGATCTGGTGTCTGCCCGTGAAAAAGGCGAATCCATCCTGTGCGGTGCCGAGCGCATCCAGTACATGGACGTGTCGCCCGCACAGATCGTGTCGGTGGCCGCTTCGCTGGTGCCGTTCCTCGAGCACGATGACGCCAACCGCGCCTTGATGGGTGCCAACATGTCGCGTCAGGCCGTGCCTGTGCTGCGTCCTGAAAAGCCCATGGTCGGCACTGGCATCGAGCGCGTGGCCGCGGTCGATTCGGGCACCGTGGTCACCGCCACGCGTGGCGGTGTGGTCGACTACGTGGATGCGACACGCATTGTGATTCGTGTGAACGACGCGGAGGCTTTGGCCGGTGAAGTGGGTGTGGACATCTACAACCTGATCAAGTACCAGCGTTCCAACCAGAACACCAACATCCATCAGCGTCCGATCGTCAAGCGTGGTGACAAGCTGGCCAAGGGTGATGTGATCGCCGACGGTGCATCGACCGACCTGGGCGAAATCGCCATCGGTCAGAACATGTTGATCGCTTTCATGCCCTGGAACGGTTACAACTTCGAAGACTCGATCCTGATCAGCGAGCGTGTGGTGGCCGAAGACCGTTACACCTCGATCCACATCGAAGAACTCGTGGTCATGGCCCGCGACACCAAGTTGGGCGCCGAGGAAATCTCGCGCGACATCCCCAACCTGTCGGAGTTGCAACTGGGCCGTCTGGACGACTCCGGCATCATCTACGTGGGTGCCGAAGTGCAGCCCGGCGATGTGCTGGTGGGCAAGGTCACGCCCAAAGGCGAAACCACCCTCACGCCTGAAGAGAAGCTGTTGCGCGCGATCTTCGGCGAGAAGGCATCGGATGTGAAAGACACCTCGTTGCGTGTGGACCAGGGCTCGCAAGGCACTGTGATCGACGTGCAAGTCTTTACCCGCGAAGGCATTCAACGCGACAAGCGTGCCCAGCAGATCATCGACGACGAACTCAAGCGTTTCCGCCTGGACCTGAACGACCAGCTGCGCATTGTGGAAGCCGACGCATTTGACCGCATTGAGAAACTGCTGGTGGGCCGCGTGGCCAACGGTGGTCCTCAGAAACTGGCCAAAGGCACCAAGATCGACAAGGCCTACCTGGAGTCCGTGGACAAGTTCCACTGGTTCGACATCCGTCCTGCCGAAGACGAAGTGGCCACTCAACTCGAGTCCATCAAGAACTCGCTGGAGCAAACCCGTCACAGCTTCGACCTGTCTTTCGAAGAAAAACGCAAGAAGCTCACCCAAGGCGACGAGTTGCCTGCTGGTGTGCTGAAAATGGTCAAGGTCTACCTGGCCGTCAAGCGCCGCTTGCAGCCCGGTGACAAGATGGCCGGCCGTCACGGTAACAAAGGCGTGGTGTCCAAAATCGTTCCGGTGGAAGACATGCCCTTCATGGCCGACGGTACACCCGCTGACATTGTGCTCAACCCGCTGGGCGTGCCTTCGCGCATGAACGTGGGTCAGGTGCTGGAAGTTCACCTCGGCTGGGCCGGCAAGGGCATTGGCCAGCGCATTGGCAACATGCTCCAGGCAGAAACCCAGCGTCTGGAAAAGATCGCCGAGCTGCGCAAGCTGTTCGAGCAGTTGTACAACAGCATGGGCCGCAAGGAAGACTTGTCGCAACTGACGGACGACGAAATCCTGACCATGGCCGACAACCTCAAGGACGGCTTCCCCTTCGCAACCCCGGTGTTCGACGGTGCGGCAGAGGAAGAAATCCGCGCCATGTTGCACCTGGCGTATCCCGACGACCTGGCCAAGGCCAAAGGTCTGACGGCCACACGCACGCAAGCCAATTTGTTTGATGGTCGCACAGGCGATGCCTTTGACCGTCCCACCACCATTGGCTACATGCACTACCTGAAGTTGCACCACTTGGTGGACGACAAGATGCACGCCCGCTCGACCGGTCCTTACTCCCTCGTCACGCAGCAGCCGCTGGGCGGCAAGGCGCAGTTCGGTGGTCAGCGTTTTGGTGAGATGGAAGTGTGGGCGCTGGAAGCCTATGGCGCTTCTTACGTGCTGCAAGAGATGCTCACCGTCAAGTCCGACGACGTGCAAGGCCGTACCAAGGTGTACGAAAGCATCGTCAAGGGCGAGCACTCTATCGAAGCGGGCATGCCCGAGTCGTTCAACGTGCTGGTCAAGGAAATCCGTTCGCTGGGCCTTGACATCGAGCTCGAGCGTTCTTAATTCACAGGCAAAGGATTCAAACCATGAAATCACTACTCGACCTGTTCAAGCAGTTCACGCCCGATGACCATTTCGATGCCATCCGCATCGGCCTGGCATCGCCCGAGAAGATCCGTTCCTGGTCTTTCGGTGAAGTGAAGAAGCCGGAAACCATCAACTACCGCACCTTCAAGCCCGAGCGCGATGGTCTGTTTTGCGCCAAGATTTTTGGCCCCATCAAAGACTACGAATGCCTGTGCGGCAAGTACAAGCGCCTCAAGCACCGTGGCGTGATCTGCGAGAAGTGCGGCGTTGAAGTCACACAGACCAAAGTGCGTCGCGAGCGCATGGGCCACATCGATCTGGCCGCGCCTTGCGCCCACATCTGGTTCCTCAAGTCGCTGCCATCGCGTTTGGGCCTGGTGCTCGACATGACGCTGCGTGACATCGAACGCGTGCTGTACTTCGAAGCTTATGTGGTCACCGACCCCGGCATGACCCCGCTGAAGAAATTCAGCATCATGAGCGAAGATGACTACGACGCCAAGGTCAAGGAATACGGCGACGAATTCCAGGCCAAGATGGGCGCCGAAGGCATCAAGGAATTGCTGCAGGGCATCGACATCGAAAGCGAAATCGAGCGCCTGCGTGGCGACCTGACCGGCTCCGAGTTGAAGGTCAAGAAAAATTCCAAGCGCCTGAAAGTGCTGGAAGCCTTCAAGAAGTCGGGCATCAAGCCCGAGTGGATGGTGCTCGAAGTGTTGCCCGTGTTGCCACCGGACCTGCGTCCGCTGGTGCCGCTGGACGGTGGCCGCTTTGCGACCTCTGACCTGAACGACCTGTACCGCCGCGTCATCAACCGCAACAGCCGTCTGCGCCGTCTGCTGGAACTCAAAGCCCCCGAAATCATCGCGCGCAACGAAAAGCGCATGTTGCAAGAAGCCGTGGACAGCTTGCTGGACAACGGCCGTCGCGGCAAGGCCATGACCGGCGCCAACAAGCGCGCCCTGAAGTCTTTGGCCGACATGATCAAAGGCAAGAGCGGTCGTTTCCGTCAGAACTTGCTGGGCAAGCGCGTCGACTACTCCGGTCGTTCCGTGATCACCGTGGGCCCAACCCTCAAGCTGCACCAGTGCGGCCTGCCCAAGTTGATGGCGATTGAGCTGTTCAAGCCTTTCATCTTTGCCCGTCTCGAAGCGATGGGCATTGCCACCACCATCAAGGCGGCCAAGAAGGAAGTCGAAGCCGGTACACCGGTGGTGTGGGACATCCTGGAAGAGGTCATCAAAGAGCACCCCGTGATGCTCAACCGTGCGCCAACGCTGCACCGCTTGGGCATTCAGGCCTTTGAGCCCTTGTTGATCGAAGGCAAAGCCATCCAGCTGCACCCCCTCGTTTGCGCGGCCTTCAACGCCGACTTCGACGGTGACCAGATGGCCGTTCACGTCCCGCTGTCGGTGGAAGCCCAGATGGAAGCCCGCACCTTGATGCTGGCTTCGAACAACATCTTGTTCCCTGCTTCGGGCGAACCCTCGATCGTGCCTTCGCAGGACGTGGTGCTGGGTCTGTACTACACAACCCGCGAACGCATCAACGCCAAAGGCGAAGGCCTGATTTTCTCGGACATCGGGGAAGTCCAGCGCGCACTCGATGCGGGCGTGGTCGATCTGACCGCCAAGATCAATGTGCGCATGACCGAATGGACCAAGGACAAGGCCACGGGTGAATTCACCTCATCGGTGTCGATGGTCGAAACCACCGTGGGCCGTGCATTGCTGTCCGAGATCCTGCCCAAGGGCCTGCCCTTCAGCAACCTGAACAAGGCGCTGAAGAAAAAGGAAATCTCCAAGCTGATCAACACGTCTTTCCGCAAGTGCGGCCTGAAAGAGACCGTGGTGTTTGCCGACAAGCTGTTGCAAAACGGTTTCCGTCTGGCCACACGCGCCGGTATCTCGATCGGCATTGACGACATGCTGGTGCCGCCCGAAAAGCCCGCCATCATTGAAGCTGCAGAAAAAGAGGTCAAGGACATCGAGCAGCAATACGTCTCCGGTCTGGTGACCGCTGGCGAGCGCTACAACAAGGTGGTGGACATCTGGGGCAAGGCGGGTGACGCTGTGTCCAAGGTGATGATGGACCAGCTGCGCAAAGAGAAGACCATTGACCGCCATGGCAATGAAGTCGAGCAGGAATCCTTCAACTCGATCTACATGATGGCCGACTCCGGTGCCCGCGGTTCTGCAGCCCAGATTCGCCAGTTGGCCGGTATGCGTGGTCTGATGGCCAAGCCAGACGGCTCCATCATCGAGACCCCCATCACGGCGAACTTCCGTGAAGGTCTGAACGTGTTGCAGTACTTCATCTCGACCCACGGTGCACGTAAAGGTCTGGCCGACACGGCTTTGAAGACTGCTAACTCAGGTTACCTGACCCGTCGTCTGGTGGATGTGACCCAAGACCTGGTGGTCACCGAGCTCGATTGCGGCACGGCCGATGGTTCGCTGATGCGCGCCATCGTGGAAGGTGGTGAAGTGATTGAATCGCTGCGTGAGCGTATCCTGGGCCGCACGGCGGCCGAAGATGTGTTGCACCCCGAAAACCGTTCGGTGCTGGCCGAGGCGGGCACCATGCTCGACGAAGACCTGATCGACGAACTCGAAGCTGCGGGTGTCGACGAAGTCAAAGTGCGCACCGCATTGACTTGCGCCACGCGCTTTGGTTTGTGCGCCAAGTGCTATGGCCGCGATCTGGGCCGTGGCGGTCTGGTCAACAACGGCGAAGCGGTTGGTGTGATCGCTGCCCAGTCCATCGGTGAACCCGGTACCCAGCTGACCATGCGGACCTTCCACATCGGTGGTGCGGCTTCGCGTGCGGCGGTGGCCTCCAGCGTGGAAGCCAAGTCCAACGGCATCATCGGCTTCAATGCCACGATGCGTTATGTGACCAACAGCAAAGGCGAGTTGGTGGTGATTGCACGCTCTGGCGAAATCATCATCCACGACGAGCATGGCCGTGAGCGCGAGCGTCACAAAGTGCCTTATGGTGCGATCTTGTCGGTCAAGGCTGACCAGACCATCAAGGCCGGCACCATCCTGGCCAACTGGGACCCTCTGACCCGTCCGATCATCACCGAGTACGCCGGTACCGTGAAGTTCGAGAACGTGGAAGAAGGTTTGACCGTGGCCAAGCAGCTCGACGAAGTCACCGGCTTGTCGACTCTGGTGGTCATTGATCCCAAGCGCCGTGGTGCCGCCAAAGTGGTGCGCCCACAGGTCAAGCTGATCGATGCCCAAGGCAAAGAAGTCAAGATCCCCGGCACCGACCACTCGGTGACCATTGGCTTCCAGATCGGCTCGTTGATCCAGGTGCGCGACGGCATGGACGTGGGCCCTGGCGAAGTGCTGGCCCGTATCCCGGTCGAAGGTCAAAAGACCCGAGACATCACCGGCGGTTTGCCCCGTGTGGCCGAACTGTTCGAAGCCCGTACGCCCAAAGACAAGGGCATGCTGGCCGAGATCACCGGTACCGTGTCGTTTGGCAAGGAAACCAAAGGCAAGGTCCGCTTGCAAATCACCGACCCTGAAGGCAAGGTCTGGGATGAGCTGATCCCCAAGGAAAAGAACATCCTGGTGCACGAAGGCCAGGTGGTCAACAAGGGCGAGAGCATTGTGGACGGTCCGGCGGATCCGCAAGACATCTTGCGCCTCTTGGGCATCGAAGAGCTGGCCCGCTACATCGTCGACGAAGTGCAGGACGTTTACCGCTTGCAAGGCGTGAAGATCAACGACAAGCACATTGAAGTGATTGTTCGTCAGATGCTGCGCCGCGTGGTGGTCGAGAACGTCGGTGACTCCAGCTACATCTCCGGTGAGCAGGTTGAGCGTTCCGAAATGCTCAACACCAACGATGCATTGCAACGCGAAGGCAAGATCCCGGCGACCTTCAGCAACCTGTTGCTGGGTATCACCAAGGCCTCTTTGTCGACCGACTCTTTCATCTCGGCCGCTTCCTTCCAGGAAACGACCCGTGTGTTGACCGAAGCAGCCATCATGGGCAAGCGCGACGAATTGCGCGGCTTGAAGGAAAACGTCATCGTCGGTCGCCTGATTCCTGCAGGTACCGGTCTGGCTTACCACCAAGCACGCAAGGTCAAGGATGCGATGGACGATGCCGAGCGCCGCGCCATTGCCGATGCCGAAGCCGCTGAGTTGGCCGGTGAGTCTGTGGAAGACGCAGTCGCAGGTCCTGACGAAGCGGCCTGAGCGATGAGGTCACCGGCTTCACGGTGATCACCACGATCAGCCCCTGTACCGCTGTGCGGTCAGGGGCTGTTTCACGACCGACTTTGCAACGAGGTGTCGCATGGGCTTTTTGATTTTTGGTGCGCTGGCAGCGCTGATCCTGTTTTGGGCGGTGGGTGCTCACAATCGGCTGGTGCGATTGCGTTCGGAAGTCATTCGGCAGTGGAGCAGTGTGGATGCCGTTTGGCTGAGGCTGCTGATTCGCTTGCAGGGCGGATTGGCGGCGCGACAATCCCTGGCCCATGAAGTGGACAACCAAGCGCTGGATCTGTTGCAGTCGGCTTGCGATGAATTGCTGGAGGCGCTGTCGCAGATGCGTTTGCAGCCCTTGGCGCCTGCCAACCAGAAACAAGTCGTCACCCAACATTTGAAGTTGGTGGGCGAGATTCGACTGCTCCAGCAAACGGCACCACCCGCCATTCAGCCTGATCTGGAGATTGCCCTGAACCGCATGCGCCAGACCTTGCCAGCAGCGGTCATTCCGTACCACGTTGCTGTCGCCGCGTACAACGATGCCTTGGCCATGCGCCCGGCCGCCTGGTTGGCCCGGCGATTGAAATTCAATCCCGTCATGCGCATGGATTTGACCATGGCCTCAACCTGAACGCCCCGCACATGAGCCCCTCTTCGATGCTTGTGGATGAACCGGTAACAGGCCAGTCCGCACCTTTGTGGCGACTGCTTCAGGCGACGGCTGCGGCCGTGCAGGCCGTGCGATCCGGTCGATCTCTGACGGCCCAGATCGAAACGGTTGCGCATGACTTGCGCCCGGCTGTGCAGGCCTTGAGTTTTCAGGTCATGCGACAACTTGGGCGTGCGATCGCCTTGCGGGAAAAGTTGGCCGCCAAGGCCCCACCGCCTGCTGCGGATGCTTTGCTTTGCACCGCACTGGCTTTGTGCTGGCAAGACGCGCAAGCGCCATATCAGGTGCATACCTTGGTGAATCAGGCGGTCGAAGCCGCCCGGCAACAAAGACAAACGCAAGCCCAAAGCGCCTTCATCAATGCCTGCCTGCGGCGTTTTTTGCGGGAGCGCGATGCCCTGGTGGCGGCCACCGATGCCGATGTCCAGGCCCAATGGAATCACCCGCGTTGGTGGGTCGAGCGTCTGCAAGCCGACCATCCCGGCGATTGGCAAAATTTGCTGACCCTCGCTCAACAACCGGCACCCATGACGCTGCGGGTCAATCGTCGGCATCACAGTGTCAGCGCATACCAGTCGCAATTGATCGCGATGGGCATAGCCGCCAGTCCGGTGGGCGCTTCTGGCTTGCAGCTGGACAAGGCCGTGCCCGTCAACCGCTTGCCGGGATTTGCCCTTGGACATGTCTCTGTGCAAGACGCTGCGGCCCAAATGGCCGCGCCCTTGTTGCTGCAAGGCTGGGATGCCGACCAACCATGGCGAATCCTGGATGCGTGTGCGGCGCCGGGGGGTAAGACCGGACATTTGCTGGAGTGGTGTCCGTCAGCGCAAGTCTTGGCACTGGATGTGGATGCCCTGCGCTGCCAGCGCATCGATCAGAATTTGCAGCGTCTGGGCGTACATGCCCAGGTGCTGGCTGCCGATGCCGGCAAGCCGCAAACCTGGTGGAGTGGTGAAAGTTTTGACGCCATTTTGCTCGATGCCCCCTGCACCGCCTCGGGCATTGTGCGCAGACACCCCGATGTTCGTTGGTTGCGGCGCCCCACGGACAGCGGTCAGTTGGCCAAAATACAGCGGCAACTGCTCCAAGCCCTGTGGCCCTTGCTCGCGCCGGGGGGCCGACTTCTGTATTGCACCTGTTCGGTCTTCAAGGCGGAAGGCGATGAAACCGTTCAAGCGTTTCTTCAGCGCAACACTGATGCCCAATTGCGACCTTCGCTGGGGCATTTGATACCCGGGCAGATACCCCAAAGTCTTCCAGTCGAGCACAATCCATTGGGTGAACATGACGGGTTTTATTACGCACTGCTGGAGAAACGCCGGTTTTGAGCCTGGGTTACGGGCTGGCAGCTTCTTGTGTGCCTGGCTGCTGAGCCTGTCTTGCGCCTGGGCGCAAAACTCTGTGCTCGAGTTGACGGATTTGCGGGCAGCGCGCCAGGACAATGCCCTGGTTCTGAATGCACAGTTGAAACTGGAGTTGGGTCCGGTGGTCGAAGACGCACTGGTCAAGGGCCTGGCGGTCCACTTCATGGCGGAAGCCGAAGTGATGCGGGATCGCTGGTATTGGACGGACCGCAAAATTAGCGCGGTCACACGCTATTACAGGTTGGCGTTTCAGCCGCTGACACGTCGCTGGCGCTTGAATGTTTCCAGCGATCCTTTCTCTGGCGCCAGCTTGGCGGGAAGCATCTCGCAGAATTTTGAAACACTCAACGAAGCCTTGAGTGTCATGAGGCGCCAGAGTGGATGGAAAGTGGCGGACATGGCCGATTTGAATCCTGAAGCCCGCCAGTATGTCAGTTACCGTTTCAAGCTGGATGTTTCGCAATTGCCTCGGCCTTTTCAAATCGCTTCGGGCAACCAGGCCGATTGGAACTTGCAAGTGGGAAGCCAATTGCGCCTGAGTCCGGAAACGGTGCGCTGAGATGGCCATGTTCAAAGGACCCTCCTCGAAATTGTCGGAGCTGTCCTCCAAAGCCAGCCGCTGGTTGCTGCTCATTGGCGCATTGACCGTTCTGGTGATTGGCTTGGGCTTGCTGGTGCTGATGACCCAGGCTACAGGAAACCGCGAGCGCTACAACCAGACCTATGAGTGGCTGGTGATGATCAATGCCGTGGTGGCCAGTGGCCTGTTTGTCACCATTGTCTGGGGCATGCTGCGCCTGTTGCTCCGATTGCGGCGTGGTCAGTTCGGATCCCGCCTTCTCATCAAGTTGGCGGGGATTTTCGGTTTGGTAGGCGTGGTGCCTGGCGTGCTGATTTATGTGGTGTCTTACCAATTCGTATCGCGATCCATCGAAAGCTGGTTTGATGTCAAGGTGGAAGCGGCCTTGGTCGCCGGCTTGAATCTGGGCCGGGCCACGCTGGATACCCTGAGCCATGAATTGGTCAAACAGTCCAGGGTTGCTGCCTCAGAGTTGGCCGAAGTGGGTGATCTTCAGGCAGGACTGGGCATCGAAAAAATTCGCACCCAAATGGGTGTGAGCGATGTGGTGTTGTGGTCTGACAGTGGGCGCATGCTGGCCAGCAGTGGACAGTCACGGTTTCAGATCAGAGCGGAGCGCCCCACAGCTCAGCAACTCAAGGAGGCCCGCCAAAAAGGCAGCATTGAATGGATCGAGGGGCTGGATGAGTCCATACCCGGAGGGGACAAGGGGCGGATCAAGGTCCTGGTGCCGATCCCCCAGCAGAGCCTGGCATTTGATGAAGAGAGGCGTTTGCTGCAAATCACACAAGACCTTCCTCCTACATTGGTGAACAACGCCCTGGAGGTCCAGACGGCGTATCGCGAGTACCAGGAGCGCGCACTGGCGCGGGAGGGTTTGCGACGCATGTACATCGGGACACTCACCCTGAGCTTGTTCCTAGCCGTGCTGGGGGCCATTTTGCTCGCCGTGTTGCTGGGCAATCAACTGGCCAGGCCCTTGCTGCTGTTGGCGCATGGCATGCGTCAGGTGGCGGCGGGCGATTTGCGCCCCAAACTGGCCTTGCAAGGCAAGGACGAATTGGGCGGATTGACGCGGTCTTTTGCCGAAATGACACAGCAGTTGGCCGATGCGCGGGGCAGCGTGGAGCGCAGCTTGAGTCAGTTGGGCCAAGCCCGAAGCAATTTGCAAACGATTCTGGACAATCTGACTGCGGGTGTGATGGTGCTGGATGCCCACGGCGTGATCCAGTCGGCCAACCCCGGCGCCACACGCATTTTGCGGGTGCCGGTGGCCGCACACGAAGGCATGCCCTTGCTGAGCCTGCCTGCATTGCAGGACTTTGCACAAGGGGTTGCCGATCAATTCAAGACCTTGGGCGCAGACAAAGCCATGCGCGAACTGGACCATTGGCAAAAATCATTTGAAATTCACACCACCGGCCAGGGCTTGAGTCAAACCGCCGTCACCGTGCTGGCGCGTGGCGCCGTGCTGCCGGACGGCATGTGGCTGCTGGTGTTTGACGACATTTCTGAAATCGTGTCCGCCGAGCGAGCACAAGCCTGGGGTGAAGTGGCCCGGCGCCTGGCGCACGAGATCAAGAACCCCTTGACGCCCATTCAATTGTCCGCAGAGCGCTTGGAGCGCAAACTGACGGGCAAGCTGGATGCACAGGATGACGCCATCCTGACCAAGTCGGTCAAAACCATTGTCGATCAGGTCGATGCCATGAAACGACTGGTCAATGAGTTCCGGGATTACGCCCGCTTGCCATCGGCAGAGCTCAAACCTGTTCAGCTCAATGCCCTGATTGCCGATGTGATGGTCTTGTATGCGAACGAACCCGCCGACAGCATCGTCCGTGCCAAGGTGATCACCGAGCTGGACGCCGCTTGTCCTGCCATCATGGGCGATGAGCAGCAACTGCGCCAGGTCATTCACAATCTGCTGCAAAACGCACAAGACGCTTGTGAGGCCCGAGGGGGCGTGCCGGATCAGGCTTGCGTGATGGTGCGCACAGAGTGGCGTGCAGCGCGTGGCCGTGTGCGCTTGACCGTGACCGATACGGGGCCGGGTTTTGCGCCCAATATTCTCAAACGGGCCTTTGAGCCCTATGTCACCACCAAGGCCAAAGGGACGGGTCTGGGTTTGGCGGTCGTGAAAAAAATTGCAGACGAACATGGTGCAAAAATCGAGATGGGTAACATCCTGCAAAATGACGTGATTCAAGGGGCGCAAGTCTCGTTATCATTTGCAGCAATGCAAGCCGCAGTGGGGCTGGAGAAGTCCTCTGCATGAACTGAGACAAGACAAGCAACATGGCAAATATATTGGTGGTGGATGACGAGTTGGGGATCCGCGATCTGCTCTCGGAAATCCTCTTTGACGAGGGTCACCAGGTGGAGCTGGCAGAAAACGCAGCGCAAGCCCGGGAGTCGCGTCAGAACAGTCGCCCTGACCTCGTGCTGCTGGACATCTGGATGCCTGATACGGACGGCGTCAGTCTTCTCAAGGAGTGGGCTGCAACAGGTTTGCTCAACATGCCCGTGATCATGATGAGTGGGCATGCCACCATCGATACTGCGGTCGAAGCGGTCAAGATCGGTGCGCAGGCTTTTCTGGAAAAGCCCATCACCTTGCAAAAATTGCTCAAGGCGGTTGAGCAAGGTCTGGCGCGTGAGCAGGTCAAGCAGACCGTCATGGTTTCTCAAATGCACCCGCCCCTGAACGCGGTGTCCATGATGGCGGCACCTCTATCCGAGCTCAGCGTGACGCCAGAGGTGTTGCAAAGCTTTGACCTGGATCGACCTTTGCGTGAAGCCAGAGACGCATTTGAGAAAGCGTATTTTGAATTTCACCTTGCACACGAGGGCGGCTCCATGACGCGTGTGGCTGAAAAAACAGGTCTTGAGCGCACGCATTTGTACAGGAAACTCAAACAGCTGGGCGTGGACTTGTCACGCAGCAAACGAATCCTCTGATTTCGAATCAAAGCCCGGAAGAATTGCTGTTTTCCTCTGCTATAATTTCGACTCCGGCCCGGTAGCTCAGTTGGTAGAGCAGCGGATTGAAAATCCGCGTGTCGATGGTTCGATTCCGTCCCAGGCCACCAAGATCAAGCGCCCAACTGTTCTCAGTTGGGCGCTTTCGTTTTGGCGACCGCAAGATGGTGCGGGGTGCAGCGCAATTCTACGTGTGCCATACCCTTCCTGCATCCGAGGCGGTACCGCCCCCCAAATCTCATACTCCGCTCTCTCTTCTCACAAAACTTCTGCGAACACTGACGAAGTGGCACACGCAGATCGCCTTTTGCGGCAATGACTTATGCGTGTGTCG
>Ga0255126_1000119_pt1 | contig 30340 bp, 22 predicted proteins | sample Law_Miss_RepA_8d_FD_188556 | JGI IMG/M metagenome (GOLD analysis project Ga0255126, IMG submission 188556) | Freshwater microbial communities from St. Lawrence River, New York, United States - Law_Miss_RepA_8d | ecosystem: Environmental > Aquatic > Freshwater > River | place: USA: New York... | reverse complement strand
GACTTCCACATCGAACCAGATAGCGTGCAGTTTGCCAATGCGGTGTTCCATGATGAGTACCGCATCAACGACCTGCGATCCCACAACGTCCGAACCATCCTCGATGTCGGCTCGCACGTGGGCAGCTTCACAGTGATGGCCAATCATTATTGGCCCAACGCGAGAATCGTTGCTGTCGAGCCCCATCCGCAAAGCTTTGAGCTACTGACCAAGAACACTAGCCACATTCCGGAATCGCAGCTACTTCGCATCAACGCAGCGATCTCGCCGAAACCTGGAAAATGCCTGTTGTCGTTCCCAGTTTCGAACAGTCGGGTCGCCGACTATGTTCCGGACGTATGGGAATCGCTCGAGCCTCGGTACCGAGATTTCGGCATCGAGGTTCCATCGCTCACCGTCGAACAGTTCTGGACGCAGGTAACAGACTTCGGAATCGACGAGGTCGATTTGATCAAGCTCGATTGCGAAGGGGCCGAGTACCTGATCATCTCCGAACTTTCAGCCCTTGGCCTAATGGACCGTATCGGATGGATTCGAGGCGAATGGCACAGTCGCAAGGATAATCTGCTGCTCGCCAACCTCCTTGGCCAGACACATGTCTTCAACATCGATCCGAACTATCCGCACTCGGTGGGGATGTTTGTGGCGCATCGGATGATTTAGATTTCGCGAAACACTGGATTTCCTCGATTCTTCAAGCCGCCTCTGCGGCAAAGCGCACCAGCATCTATTTCTCAAAAAATGCTAGCGAGTGACCAGAGGTGTCACGAGCTTGCACGATACTGGCCAAATGGCTTACGCCTGATTTCCCCACCAAGCGGTGGAAATCGGACGGTAAATGTCCACATCCCATGGATTTACGGCATCTGCAATGCTGTCATTTCGCTGTAGTGTTTGATAAACTTACGCCCCACGTCGAATTCCAATCGATTAGGGGGGGAATCGTGCCCAAACTGAGTGAATACGTGAAAGTTGCAGAAGCGGCCGAGATCCTGGGAGTTTCCCAAGGGACGGTTCGAACATGGGCGGCTGATGGCAAGATCCCGATGCACCGGAATCCAGCCAATGGCTACCGACTGTTCAAGCGAGAGGATCTCAAGAAGTTTTTGGCAAAAGTCGCAAGACCGCTGCCTCACAATTCCAGGTGACGCAAAACGCTAAACAAGAAAATTCAATTTTACGATGACTCAAATAGCGCTCATCCCTCAACCAGGTCAAATCGCTCGGGTACGGCAGCGAACATATCTCGTCGAAGAAATCGTCAAGGCTAAGCGAGTTGCAGACAGCACGTTGGTCAGACTTTCCTGTGTCGATGATGACAACCAAGGGCAGCCGCTTGAAGTCTTGTGGGAAAAGGAACTCGATCCTGCAATCTTGACTGGTGAAGCCTGGGAAGCTGTCGCGAAGAAAGGCTTTGATGACTCTCGGTTATTTGCAGCCTACATCAACACTCTGAAATGGAACTGCGTTACCTCTACCGACCCTCGCTTGTTTCAATCTCCGTTCCGAGCTGGAATCCGGCTGGACGCTTACCAATTGGAGCCACTGCGTAAGGCACTTCGGATGCCGCGCGTCAATCTGTTCATTGCCGATGACGTGGGGCTTGGTAAGACGATCGAAGCTGGGTTGATTGCGCGTGAACTTTTGCTTCGCAAGAAGGTGCGGGAAATCTTTGTGTCATGCCCTCCGTCAATGCTACTGCAATGGCAGGAGGAATTGTCGTCTCGGTTTGGATTGACGTTTGAGATTCTCGACAAGGATTACATGAAGAAAGTCCGGCAGGAACGTGGATTCGGTGTGAACCCTTGGAGTACCCACACGCGATTTCTGGTTTCCAACAGGCTGCTGATTGATGAAACGTATGCAGGGCCGTTGCGGGACTTGCTGGGCACATTCAGAACGGGCAGCTTGTTTATCCTCGACGAAGCACACCATGCAGCTCCGGCTAGCGGCCAGAAATATGCCATCGATTCACAGATCACTCGCGCAATACGTGACCTCGCACCCCGATTTGAACACCGACTCTTCCTGAGTGCGACACCTCACAACGGGCACTCCAATAGCTTTTCAGCCCTCCTGGAGATTCTTGACCCGCAGCGGTTTTGTCGCGGTGTTCCTGTCACGGCCAAACATCGCGACGAGGTCGTAGTGCGACGACTGAAGGATGACATCCGTGAAATTCAAGGTGGATTCCCGAAACGTGAAGTTGTCCAAGTCAACATCGACGGACTACCAGCGGATGCTCCTGAGTTGAAACTAGCCAGCCTCCTAGACCAGTACCGAGAATTGCGTGAAGAACGCTTGCAAAATGAAACTAAACGGAAAAGAGCAGCTGCGGGACTGCTGATTGTTGGACTGCAACAGCGACTCCTTTCCTCCATTGAAGCGTTCGCCCGTACGCTCAAGGTTCATCGCAAGACTGTGCAGCGTCAGTGGGAGAAAATGCAGCATGAAACGGAATCGAAACCCGAGGAATTGAAGGCTGTCACGCTCGACTTGCTTACCGGCGTAGTCGATAACGACGACGATCGAGCAGTCCTGGACGAAGACCAATTGCAAGCCGAGGAAGATGCGCAAGTCGAAGCGGTATCCGCTGCGACGATGGGGCCAGTCAAAGACATGTCGGCCCAGCAGTTGTTCACCCGAGAATTGAAACTGCTGCAAGAGATGTCGGACATCGCTGAAGATGCTCGTGGCAAACCGGATGCCCGTATACTCAAACTGCTCGATTGGATACGCCAAAAAATGTGTCCAGATCTTGGAAAGTCTGGTGTCAAATGGAACCGCACGCGAGTGCTAATTTTCACTGAGTACGAGGACACCAAACGATACTTGATTCAGCAGCTTCAGTCCGCGCTTGCTGGCTCCGATGATGCAGATCGACGCATTGAAGTCTTCCACGGCCCAACGCCACCGCAGAAACGAGACGAAATCAAACGTGCATTCAATGCGGAACCAAGCAAACATCCTGTTCGTATACTGGTCGCTACAGATGCTGCACGCGAAGGCTTAAACCTCCAAGCCCATTGCCACAATCTTTTCCACTTCGATGTACCTTGGAACCCCAGCCGCATGGAACAGAGAAATGGGCGCATCGACCGAAAGCTCCAGCCGAATCCTGCGGTGTACTGTCACTACTTCTTTTACCAGCAACGGCCTGAAGATCGAATTCTCCAGGTTTTGGTGAAGAAGACTGAAACGATCAAGCAGGAGCTGGGCAGTCTATCCAAGGTCATCGACTCGAAACTGAGTTCAGGTATTCGTCGCAGGTCGGTCCAAACCCTTGAAACCGAGATCGATTCCGTAGCTCTCGCAGCCGACAAGAAAGCCACGATCGATGCTGAACTAGAGGCCTCCCGAGATCGTCAGCAAACGCTCAAGGAGCAAATCGAGCGGCTTCGCACTCAGCTAGAAAACTCCCGTAAATCCATCGGCCTAAGTGATTCTCATTTTCGCTCGGCGATTTCCTGCTCCCTGGAATTGATGGGAGCAGAAGTCCTCAAGCCGGTTGAAAGTGAAGAAGCGGTCGTGCGGTTCGCGTTTCCCGCACTCAATGAACGGACCGGAGCCGATCCTACTTGGGCGGAAACCATGGACACGCTTCGCGTCCCCAGAAAAAGAGATCAAAAACTTTGGGACTGGCGCAAAGCCTCACCGATTCGCCCTGTTGTTTTCGAGGATCCCGGTACACTTGACGACGATGTGGTGCATATGCACCTGGAACAGCGAGTCGTGCAGCGACTGCTGGGAAGATTCACGGCTCAAGGATTCATCCACCACGACCTATCGAGGGCCTGTTTGGCTCAGGCCACTGACTCCATTCCGCGCGTTGTCTTATTAGGCCGACTATGCCTCTACGGCAGTGGCGCAGCTCGGCTACATGAGGAACTGATCCATGTAACCGCACGATGGGTGGATCCAGAGATACGAAAGGAATCATTGGTTCCTTACGCACGTGAAGCGGAAATCAAAACGCTGTCATTGTTAGACGAATCACTCCTCAAGGCCGGAAGCTGGAAGCTCACCAGCACGGTTACTTCACAGCTACAGCAATCGGCACCCAAAGATATCAGCGAATTGCTCACGCATTTGGAAACACGCGGTCACGAATATGGCGATGATGCGGAAAAGAAACTTGCCGCACGCGGCGAAGCCGAAGCCAAGGCGATGCGTGAAATCTTGGAGACCCAGCAGAAACATATCGCGAATGAAGTCCGCAGAGTGGAAAAAATGAATCCTAATCAGCAACTGTTTGACTTCGGTGACAACGAAGACGAACTTGCCCAGCTCGACGCCAACAAACGCTATTGGTCCAAGCGACTGGAACAGATTCGTGACGAACTGAAAACAGAACCAGATCGGATTCAGGATTTATACCGCGTCATGGCACGGCGCATTGAGCCTGTAGGACTGGTCTATCTTTGGCCAGTGACGGGGTGAAACTATGGCAAAATCACCTGAAGAATACGCTCATCTTGAATGGCTCGGCTACGTCCAGCCCGTTGGCTTGGTTGTGTCTGTGCCTGCCATGCTGGAGGCGCAATGCTACATCAACAAAAACATCATCGACGAGCATAAACGCTTTTTGGAATGCCTACCGCTCGACAAAAAGAGCGAGGTCGTACCAGAACTCCGCGATTTCGTTGAGTTTGCACGCAAGTGTTTGGGATGGGAAGAACAGGATCTGGCTGAGGTACCCCAGAAGTCTGCACTGCCGGACAATATGTCCAGGTTAGAAGTGATTCTTCCGCAGTACAAGGAAACTCTGCGGCCGAATTATGCTGTTCCAGTCCTGAAACCCAAAGAAGGTCAAATCCCCTGGCAGATGCTCGTGCAAATCCTGCCAACGGACAAAGACCTCGATGAGCCCGACGAAGCCGACAGCAGCCGTCATTGGAACGCAGCCCCACAGCTCAAGTTCGAGCGTCTGCTGCGTGAAACCCAAGTTCCCATCGGGCTGTTGTGCAATGGTAAGCAGTTGCGATTGGTTTATGCTCCGAAAGGGGAATCCAGCGGTTACGCAACATTCAACGTCGCGGAAATGGTTCAGGTCGCTGGGCGACCGATGTTTGCAGCGCTTCACATGCTCCTTTCCGTCGATCGCATGTTTACGCTCGGAGACAACCAGCGGCTTCCTTATATTCTTGAGAATAGTCGCAAGTATCAAAACACGGTTTCGACGAAGCTCGCTGAGCAGGTCATGTCGGCGCTGTTTGAACTGCTGCGCGGTTTCCAAGCTGCCGACGATCAACGCAAGGGCGAGTTGCTACGAGAAGTCTTGGCCAATCATCCGCAACATGTGTACCACGGACTTTTGACGGTCTTGATGCGGATGGTGTTCGTGTTGTATGCCGAAGACCGCAATTTGATGTCGAGCGATCCAGTCTATTCCAATTTCTATTCAGTCAACGGACTGTTCGAGCGATTGCGGTCGGATGCAGGGCAGCATCCCGACACGATGGATCAACGCTTTGGGGCTTGGTCGCAGCTACTGACACTGTTTCGGCTGATCTACGAAGGTGGCCAGCACGGAGATTTCAAACTCCCTGCACGTAAGGGGTATCTGTTCGATCCGGATCGTTATCCGTTCCTGGAAGGTCGTTACGACGACGGGAATGTTTTGGAAACGTCGTCGCAAGAATTGGACTCCAGCATTCAGGTGCCCAGAATCAGCGACGGAGTGATCTATCGCGTGCTAGAGGATCTATCGATCCTGGACGGAGAACGACTCAGCTATCGAACGTTGGATGTCGAGCAAGTTGGCAGCGTTTACGAAACCATTATGGGTTTTGAACTTCAACTGGCCGAGGGCAAGTCCATTGCCATCAAACCAGCCAAACCGCATGGCGCCCCGACAACGATCAATCTGGATGCGTTGCTTGCAGCCAAGCCGAGTGAGCGTGCTGGACTGCTCAAGGAGTGGTCCGACCAGACTCTGGGTTCGACGGATGCAGCCGCGCTGAAGAACGCCGAATCGACAGACGAGTTGCTGGCTGCTCTGGACAAGAAGATCGCCAAGCATGTTACGCCCAGCTTAGTACCGGCTCAGTCGATGGTGTTTCAGCCATCGGACGAACGTCGACGCAGTGGATCTCATTACACGCCGCGATCGCTAACCGAACCGATCGTGCGCACCACGCTGGAGCCAATCCTCAAAAATCTGTGCGATCCTGAAGCGGAACTGCCCAAGGTATTCGAGCCATCGCGTGAGGACAAAAAGCGGTATACAGCGGGCGAAATTGATATCCGAGTCCGTCAATCGGAGCGCGCCATCGAACATGCTAAAGCTGCACGAGAGAAAGGTGTACCGCATCCCAGTCAGATACTCGATTTGAAAATATGCGACCCGGCGATGGGGAGTGGTGCTTTCCTCGTCGAAGTATGTCGGCAATTGGGTGATGAGTTGATCAAAGCATGGTATGCCCATGACATGCTGCCAACCGACATCCCTCCGGATGAAGACGAGTTGCTTTACGCACGTAGAACCGTAGCACAGCGCTGTTTGTACGGTGTCGACAAAAACGTCATGGCAGTCGATCTGGCGAAGCTGTCGTTGTGGTTGGTAACACTCGCCAAAGATCACCCGTTTACGTTTTTGGATCACTCACTACGACATGGCGATTCTCTGGTAGGCTTGACCCGCGAACAAATTATTCGCTTTAATTGGGAACCCAAAAAGCAAATGCGGTTGGGTGAGGATCTAATCCAAAAGCGACTGGACCGAGCAACCGAAGCTAGGGCCAAAATCCTCAATGCTCGTGAGGATGTCGCCTATCGCGATCAAGAGCAGCGCATGGAAGTAGCGAATGAAGCTCTCAATCTCATTCGATTGCTAGGAAACGCCTGCGTCAGTTGTTTCTTTGCAGCAGATAAGAAGAAGGCACGCGAGCAGGAACTTGAACGTGTCTACAGCTACGCTAGCTCCTATCTTGCATCAGTTACCGCGAACAACCAACAACTTACCACGTCTCCTGACTTTGAATCTCGTACGGCTGTCCAAGCCGCAGCAGATCGTCTTAATGCTGGTCCACATCCTGTCCCATGTTTCCACTGGGAAGTCGAATTTCCCGAAGTCTTTTCAAGAGCGAATGGCGGGTTTGATGCATTCGTGGGGAATCCGCCGTTTCTTGGTGTGTTAGCACTACACAGTTCAACGAAGGCAAATTATACGAATTTACTTCGTGAATTTACGATTGGAGCAGGTGGGAAATGTGACCTAGTTGCATTCTTCTTTCGACGCGTTTACGGATTACTCCGAAACTTAGGGACGTTTGGGTTGATTTCAACCAATACGATCTCGCAAGGAGACACGCGTGCCTCTTCACTTACCTGGATTTGCAACAATGGAGGCTACATCTTTAATGCGAATAAACGACTCAAATGGCCAGGACAAGCAGCAGTAATTGTTAGCGTAGTACATGTAATTCGTGGAGAAATCTTCACACCACGTCGGCTGGATAATAAGAACGTACCCAATATTTCAGCTTTCCTAGTTTCTGGAACCGTTCACGATTCGCCCCACAAGCTTTCGAGTAATTCCTATCGGTCCTTCAAAGGATGTGATATCTATGGCCATGGATTTCTCTTTGACGATAACGATCCAGACGCATCACCTCGCAGTCTAATGAATCAGATAATAAATAAGAATGCCGAAGCTGCCAAAAGAATTAGGGTTTATGTCACTGGCGAGGAATTCCTTAATACAGCAGATGGTACTTTTTCTAAGTATGTAATCGACTTAGATGACCTTTCGGCTGAAGACACTGACGTATGTCCTGAGCTATGGGAGATAGTTGCAAAGAAAGTTAGGCCATATCGCGAATCGTTAAATACACAACAGAATGCAGCAAAGTTAAAGGCAAATTGGTGGAAATATGGTTACTCAGCAGAGCCGATGAGAAATATTTCGCACTCGATGCGCCGGATGCTCGTTCATCCGTTTACTTCAGCAAATATTATTTTTTCGTTTGTTGACTCGCGATGTATCGTTGCTACGCCGCATTCTGTATTTGCATTTGATTCTTTTGCGTCGTTTGCCGTTTTACAAAGCCGGATTCACGAACTGTGGGTGCGGTTTTTTGCGTCTACATTAAAAGATGACATCCGATATGCACCCACCGATTGCTTTGAAACGTTTCCATTTCCTTTTGACCAAGACATGCCTCAAGGTTTGGAAGAAATCGGTGCCGTCTACGATGGGTTTCGACGGCAACTGATGTCCAGAGATGCAATTGGACTTTCACGCACTTATAGCCTGTTTAATGATCCCGATGAACCCAATCCAAGCATTCATGAACTTCGCCTTCTTCACAGCGAAATGGATATAGCGGTGTTACGAGCTTATGGCTGGAACGACCTCGCGGACCAAGCCACTCAGCCCGACTTCTGTCAGTTTTTGCTCGACTATGAAGAAGTTGACGATTCAGGAACTGATATTAGCAGCGCTCGGCAAAGGAAAAAACCGTGGCGTTACCGCTGGCCCGATGAGTTCAGAGATGAGGTTCTTGCGAGACTGCTCGAACTAAATAAACAATGTCACAAGAAAGATGTCCTAGCAAATCTTGCTAGCAATGCACCTCAAAGGTGTTCCGGTGAAGAAGATGCTTCCGGCAAGAAAGAAGCGGAGCCCGCGAAAGCGACGAAACCCAAGCAAGCTCGCCAGAGCAAGAAACCCAAGAAAACCGAGAAGCCCGACAATCCTAACCAACCAAAGCTAGAGTTCGACCCATGACATCAACTTCACCGCTCGATGTACGAAGGGATCTTGTTGATGCTCTGCAGCTCGATCTAGTTGGTCCCCAAAACCAGCTCGGGGATCCAAACGAATCTCTGTATCAGGCTCCTTCGCGTTGGTATCTCACAGGCTTTCTCGTCCCCGCTGAGGCCGGTGAAGGACAGCGTGTTGACCCCACCAGCAACGACGAACTTGACCAAGCCGCGACGCCTGCCGGTCTCGATGATGATGACGCACCTGAGCCCGCAGCTGCACGCAAGTCGTTTCTACCCAGTAGTATGGGGGTCAGCGTACTGCTGTCGAAAGCAACCACCAAGCTCACGGTAACCGTACGATATGGTGATTATCTACGAGCCATCCGAGAGGAAGGCGGCGAAGGACCAGCCACCGAGTGGCGTCGCTTCCCGCGAGAAGCAACCGTACCCATCGAATTTGGTTCCAAAGTCCCAGCGGCGGGTAGCGTACCGATTCCGAGTAGTCGCGGGATCGAGTTAGCCTGGTCCCTACGTGGAGTTCCAGACCGCAGTGTTTCTGGCGGATTGCCCGCTGGAACCAAAAGTCTATCGGTTTTCTTGGTCAATAAACGCCCCCCGTCTCCAGACGAGGCCAGCGACGAAGGATTCATTTTTCAGGTTGAGCTGGAGCTGACCAGCGAACAAGCGCTGGTAGCTCGCCCGAATCTTCGTAGCTTGGAAAGTGATGATTGGGACGAACGGGTTGCGGACCTCCAGTATCGCGATGTCTTTGAATTCTCGGTGGGGCACAACGTATCTACCAAGGCCATGGTCGAAAACGGACAGTGCAAAACCGTCAAAACATGCTGGATACCTGCGTCAGAAGTTGAGCGCATCGCTCCAGCACAGATTGAGGGTGTTGAGCTACGCATGGATGAACTGGCTAGACTTGCTAACGGCAAAGACGCCAAAATGAAGCTCGGAAATTTCGTTCAGCGTTATCGATCTTGGATCGATCAGCAGGTTGCTCATGCACCAACCTCTCCGAACCGTCGCAAAGAAACCTCCGATGAGCTTCTCAAACGAGCAGGATTGGCCGCCGATCGCATTGAAGCCGGAATCACATTGCTGGAGGACAACGATTGTCTCGAAGCGTTTCGGATTGCGAATCGCGCGATGGCGACTCAAGGCCGCAGGCGCATGGCCCAGCAGCTCAATAAGAAACCGGAAGAAGTGACTCCTTCGTGGAGACCATTTCAGCTTGCGTTCCTGCTGATGAATTTGAAAGGGATCGCGAAACCCGATGATCAAGACCGCGAGATTGTTGATCTACTGTTCTTCCCGACCGGTGGCGGTAAGACCGAAGCTTATCTCGGCTTGGCGGCGTTTACGCTCGTTCTGAGACGGTTGCAAAATCCTGGTATCACATCGGCTGGCCTGAGCGTGCTGATGCGGTACACACTTCGGCTGCTGACCCTAGACCAACTGGGTCGTGCTGCCGCCCTGATTTGTGCACTGGAGCTGGAACGGCAGCAGGATGTCAAGAAACTTGGCGAATGGCCATTTGAAATCGGTTTATGGGTAGGACAGGCAGCCACCCCAAACAGGATGGGGGCCAAGGGAGATAAGTATCGCGAATCTGCTCGCGCCAAGACGATTGCCTACAAGAACGACAATCGCAAACCATCGCCGATCCCTTTAGAAGAATGCCCTTGGTGTAGCACCAAATTCAACTCCAACTCGTTCCAGTTGGTTCCCAACCCCGACAATCCAACCGACTTGCGTGTTACGTGTGTGAATCGCAGTTGCGACTTCTCACGCGGTAACCACTTGCCGATCTTAGCGGTTGATGAACCCATTTATCGTCGTCTGCCTTGCTTCATCATTGCCACGGTCGACAAGTTTGCGGCAATGCCGTGGACCGGCGAAGTTGGTGCATTCTTTGGTCGTGTCAGCAAAGGGGATTCTCAAGGCTTTTACGGGCCATGTCATCCAACCGCAGGTCGCCCGCTCCCTGTGCCGCGATTATTGCCTCCGGATTTGGTCATCCAGGACGAACTTCATTTGATCTCTGGGCCGCTCGGCACGATGGTTGGCTTGTATGAGACGGCACTCGATGAACTGTCAACCATAGAAAAAGATGGTCATCGCATTCGGCCAAAGATTATCGCATCGACGGCAACGGTTCGGCGTGCTGAAAGTCAAATCCGATCGCTGTTCAATCGGCGTCATGTCGATGTGTTTCCTCCTCCCGGACCTGATGTACGCGATTCGTTTTTTGCTCGCACGCATTCAACCTCGGAAAGCAACGCTCGGCAGTATCTTGGGATCGCAGCGCAGGGACGCAGTCCCAAAGTCATCATGTTACGAGTTTATCTAGCACTCCTAGCAGCCGCGCAGAAAGCGTACTTAGAGGCCGGGGGCAAAAAGAACGAAAACAACCCAGCAGATCCGTACATGACTCTGCTCGGTTATTTCAATAGCCTACGGGAATTAGGTGGTGCTCGACGGCTGGTTGAAGATGAAGTGCGAACCCAGCTCATGGGACGTAGTATCCGTAAGCGTGTGGGAGATGAGCGAGGTTTGTTTCTTGATCGGACAATCGCCTATGAAGTCGTCGAGCTCACTAGCCGAGTGAGCACTGACAAGGTGTCAGAGGCAAAGAGGCGTTTATCGCAAGCCTTTTCGGAAAAGGACCATGTGGATGTAGCAATAGCAACCAACATGATTTCCGTTGGTCTGGATATCACAAGGCTGGGGCTCATGGTTGTTTTCGCTCAGCCAAAAACAAGTTCCGAGTACATCCAAGCAACGAGCCGTGTAGGACGCGATCCCAATAAACCGGGCTTGGTGGTGACGATCCTCAATGTCCATAGACCGAGAGACCGTTCCCACTACGAGCGATTTGCGGCGTTTCACGAGACGTTCTACCGTAGTGTCGAGGCTACAAGTGTTACGCCATTTTCCCCACGGGCCTTAGACAGGGGATTGGCGGGTACACTGGTATCACTGGTGCGTCAGGGACATTTACCGATGACACCACCGCGAGGTGCGACAGAAATCTTGCGTGAGCTTCCGAAGCTCGATTTTGCTGTGAAGCGTCTTTCTGAGCGGGCGTTAGAAACGCATCCCGATAGCTCATCCGATGACGCAGACAGGTTGCGACTCACTGTTATAGAGCGATCAAAAGATTTGCTGGACGAGTGGAGCAGCATCGCAAAGGATCTTCATGACACCGGAGGTGCCTTGCAGTACCAAACGGAACAAGGAAGTGCGCAACGACTTTTGTATGAGTTTCTCAATCCGGAACTCAAGAACTTGCCACCGAAACACAAAAAGTTCCGTGCTAATCGCTCGCTACGAGATGTCGAACCCAGCGTGAATCTTTGGCTCAAGACAATCGACGGCATTGATTTGGATGTCGAGGAGGAAGCACTATGAGTAGGCGCCCTGGTGGTCGACCGCATGGCCAAATCAGACAAAGTCAGTTGTTGACCTCGTTCGGACCAGGATCGATGTTGGATCTGCCCAATCATTCGGTGCTGGTCGGAGGACTCGATACTTGGTCAACGGGCGGAGAAACCATTATCGAACCGAGACTTGTCGAAAAACTGAAATTGTTGTTTGATCCTCCGCTTCAATCCCTGTCATTGTTTTCTCCGCCTCCTGACTTGGATGATCCTACGGCGGCTCAGACCGGCATCACTGCATGGCAATTTCCCGAGTGGTTCATTACGCAGGATGTTGATGCTGAAGCAGCCAAGGATGGTGTTAGGGCCAGAAGACTCGTTCATCGTCGCATGCTGACGAAGGGACGGTTCATTGACGATGCCCAGAAAAAGCAAAACGTGGTCCCGGTCCGTTTCGTCCGCGCCTGTCGTGCTGGTCACATAGGCGATCTCGATTGGTACACATTCACGCACAACACCGAGACCGAGTGCCGAAGACCACTGTGGATGGAAGAACGTGGAACCAGTGGCGATATTGCGGAGATTTTCATTCGATGCGAATGCGGTGCTGTACGAGCATTGGCCGAGGCAGTTGGTTTTGCGACCCGAGCACTCGGGCATTGTGACGGCAGCCGACCTTGGCTAGGACCGTACAGTCGTGAGCAGTGCAACGAACCGAATCGTCTTTTGATTCGCCAAGCAAGCAATGCTTACTTTTCTCAATTGATGAGCGTCATTTCGCTGCCTGATCGCAACGAGTACATCCGCGATGCTGTTGAAAACGTATGGGATTTCATTGGACACGTTGCTGAGGTCAATGAGATCGGTTACGAGCGAAAAAAGCCGAAGGTCAATGCCATGCTCGATGGCTTTACCGACGAAGAGGTTTTCTCGGAAATCATGGTGCGTCGTGGACAATCTCTTCAGCAGGCTAAGTCAGTCAAGCAGGCAGAGATTGAAACTTTGATTGCTTCCAAAACAGAAGTAGGTGACGACCGTCCAGACGGTAATTTCTACGCGAGAACTCTTCCCAAAGCAGTTTGGGATTCGCCCTGGATGAAAAACATTGAGCGAGTCGTGCTGGTACATCGGCTTCGCGAGGTCGTCGCTCAAGTTGGCTTCACAAGGTTTGAAGCCATATCGCCGGACATTGACGGGGAGCTTGAAATAGGCGTTCGGCGTGCGTCTCTGACTCGTGATAACCCTCAGTGGTTACCTGCAGTAGAAAATCGTGGTGAAGGTGTCTTTATCCAGTTCAGCCAAGATGCTATCCAGCGTTGGCTCACTCAAAAAGACGTCTTTGCTCGGGGCGAGTTGCTTGAACGCGGACACAGAATCTGGTCCGAAGAGCACAAGACATCCAAACGCAACTTCCCAGGCTTGCCCTACATCCTGCTGCATTCGTTTTCTCATTTGCTGGTAACAGCTGTTTCCCTGGAGTGCGGATACCCTGCGAGCTCCATCCGAGAACGAATTTACGCAATTCCTGATGCGGGTTACGGAGTCTTGCTCTTTACCGCAACATCGGATGCCGAAGGCACCTTGGGTGGTTTGGTGCAGGTCGGCAGAAAGATTCATGAGCATATTCGCAACGCATTACAGCTTGGAGAGTTGTGCTCCAACGATCCTGTTTGCGCTCAGCACGATCCGGCGAATCCCCACGAGCGAAGGTTTTTGCATGGAGCTGCATGTCACGGTTGTGTACTGATTTCGGAAACCTCATGCGAACAGCACAACGAGTATCTTGACCGAGCTTTGGTTGTGCCCACGGTGGATAACTTGGGAATCGAGTTTTTCCAGGTGGAGGACTGATGACAGGTGCATTCTCAAAACTCAGCGATGCCGATCTTAAGGAACTGGCTACGGCCTTGAAGTCCAGACGGGTGACTGCGCCCTATTCAGAATTGCAGGTCAACCGCGTTTTGTCACCGAAGATTGCAAGTGAGGTAACGGTATCGCTTCAGGAACTGCAAATGCGGGGTTTTAGTGAGCAACATATCGTTACCGCGATCGAGCTTTTGCTCCAGGATCGAGCAATTGGCCGTCGACAGGAGCTCGCGATTGATTTGGTAACTACGGGCCCCGAAGCGCCCGGCATCACAAGTCGAGACACAGCGGTTGTTGTGCGTGAATTATTTGCTCACGCAAAACGCTCCGTTCTGGTGGTAGGTTACGCGGTCTTTCAAGGCGCTAGTGTCTTCGAGGCTTTGGCTGCACAAATGGAAAAAATCCCAGAACTAGAGGTCAAGCTTTTTTTAGATATTGCCCGGCCAGACTACGACACAACCGCTGCTGAAATCATCGTATCCAGGTTCACTCAGCGATTTCGTGACACCCAGTGGCCTGCAGGACATCGCTTGCCTCAGGTTTTCTACGACCCACGGTCGCTCGCTGAAAACAAGCGTTCATCACTTCACGCGAAATGTGTGGTTGTGGATTCCGAAGAGGTTTTCATTTCATCCGCTAATTTCAGCAAAGCAGCGCAGCAGAGGAACATCGAGGTTGGCCTAAAAATCGAATCGTCGTGGCTGGCAGGAAGACTTATCCGACATTTTCATTTGTTGACCGAGCATGGTTTGGTGATACGAGCATTTTGAGGTTGGCATGTTGCAAAACAAATAGAGAGTATTCGCGTAAACCCCACAGCAAATTGCATAAACGCAAAATCCTGAAAACACCTACCAACATTAACGCATCGTCGTTTCAAAAGAAAATCAACATGGATCACTGGCTGTTTAACACAGACGAAACGGAGCCTGAAGGCGAGGGCAAGCATAAAGTTATGCTCAAGCAGCTAGTTGTTGCGGCATGGGGCTCTTGCAAGGGCGTCGGAGCAGAGGGCACGTTGAATCGGCCGGCGCAGGGTGACCTAATTTATTACTTTCGTGCTGGTTATGGGATAATCGCACGGGCAAAGGCAACTGAGGTTTTTGCATCACCCAGCAGAGCTATTTTCAACACGCCAGGTGAGTACTGTCGCCCGGTCGATTCCCTTCAGGTCCTACCTGATTCGGCGCCAGTAACGGTTGCCAGCATTAAAGAGGAATCCGGATACCAGATTCCTTATCGCCAGGTCATGGGTCGTATTTTGAACAAGGCAGCACAAGACTATTTGGAATTCCGATTTGGCTCCACGGAGATGCGTCCGAGAAAGCAACAGCCAAAACCCAAACCCGGCACATTCAGTTTTTTCCAAACAGATCCTGACCTCCGAAAGAAGGTTGAACGCGCCGCTATTCGCTTCGTCAAGGCAAGTTATATGAAGGCAAATTGGCGTGTGAAATCCGTAGAACATGAGCATGTTGGCTATGACCTGCATTGCACGAAAGGCGATTTAGTTGAATGCGTGGAAGTAAAAGGATCGACTGGCGCTGAGCAACAATTCACAATTACCGCCAACGAAATGGGCAAGGCTCAGACTGACAATCGGTTCGTGCTTTACGTCATCACAAATGCCTTAAACAGACCCGTTTCTCACCGGTACTCAGGAAGTCAACTAATGTCCAGATTCGACATTCAGCCAACTCAGTACCGCGCCAAATTGAAATAATTCAAATCAACCAAAATCATCTCGTAAGAAACATCATGCAGATCCAAACTATCCTTGACCAAATCGATCTCGGCGCAATGGCCTTGCCTGAATTCCAGAGAGGTTACGTCTGGAATCGTGAGCAAGTACGAGGACTTATGTACTCACTGTATCGAAAACACCCTGTCGGCAGTTTGCTTGTGTGGGTTACACAGACAGAGAACGCCGATGCACGCGGAGATCAGCCACTTCAAGTTGGATCCGTTAAGTTGCTTTTGGATGGCCAGCAGAGAATCAGCTCTTTGTACGGTTTGATTCAGGGAAAACCGCCAAAGTTTTTCGATGGCGACGCCAAAGCGTTTACAGGATTGCACTTCAATGTAAAGGATGAGGTCTTCGAGTTTTATCTGCCAACCAAAATGAAAGGCGATCCGTGCTGGTTGGATGTCACGGAAGTCTTGAAAGAGGGAGTCGGAAAGACGATGCAGAAACTTCTTCAAATCCCTGATCTACAGGCTGACATTCCACAATATCTTAATCGAATCAATGCTATCGAGAACATCAAGTCAATCGACCTTCACGTAGAGGAGGTATCCGGAGCTGACAAAACGGTAGATGTCGTTGTCGATATCTTTAATCGAGTCAACAGCGGTGGTACAAAACTTTCCAAGGGTGATTTAACGCTGGCGCGGATTTGTGCTCAATGGCCAGATGCCCGTGATGAGATGAAAAAGCGACTAGCAAAGTGGCGCAAGGCTGGATACGAGTTTTCGCTGGATTGGCTTCTTCGATGCATCAACGCAGTAGTGACAGGTGAGGCTCTCTTTACGGCGATGAAGGACGTCTCCACATCCGAATTCAAGGATGGCCTAGCGTTAACAGAGTCTATAATCGATCGGGTTCTCAACTTGATCGCAAGCCGGTTGGGGCTTGATCACGACCGTGTTTTGGGTAGCAGGTTCGCCATTCCCCTGATGGCTCGCTACCTGCACCAACGTGGAGGAAAATTAAAAAACCAAGCAGAGCGTGATCGCTTGCTCTATTGGTATGTTCACACGCTGCTTTGGGGGCGATATTCCGGCTCGACTGAGAGCGTTTTGAATAAGGATCTTGAGGCCATCGAAGCGGCTAATTCTCAATCCGAAAATGGTGCGTTAGACAAATTAATAGGAAATCTTCGTGACAATAGGGGCGATCTTAAACTCAATGAACAAGACTTCTCTGGCTCAAGCAAGGGTAATCGTTTCTACCCGTTGCTGTATATGATGACCCGCGTTTGTCATGCTCGCGATTGGGGAACTGGAGACGAGCTGTCTAACCATCTTCTCGGCCACCTTTCCAGTTTGCAAATCCATCACTTTTTCCCAAAAGCGTTACTTTACAAAGCCGGTTTAGGAAAGCGTGAAGTCAACGCAATTGCGAATTTTACGTTTCTCACTCAGGAAACCAATCTTGAGGTTACCGATCGAAATCCTGTCGATTACGTTCCAGAGTACCAAATACGGACTCCCGGCTCCATTGAGTCTCACTGGATTCCAGTTGGAGAGAAAGAGCTGTTCCAAACAAGCAGTTACGCAAATTTCCTCGAAGCTAGAAGACACCTGCTCGCAGAAGCAGCAAACGAATTTCTTAAAAAGCTTTATCATGGAGACGTACCAGATCCGGTTGATCTGGACACAACCGATTTCGTCCAACGCGCCGCGGAGTATGTCCCCGGAGGGATCGATTCCGACGAAGAAGAAGAGAGATTACTGCGTTGCAATCGTTGGTGTCAAAAGAATGGGCTTCCGCAAGGCGCGATGGCATACGAATTAATTGAAGCGGAAACTGGCAAGCAACTTGCGTTCTTGGATTTGGCTTGGCCCGAAGGTTTACAACCAGGATTGTCGGATCCTGTCTGCGTCTTGATCGATGAAGACAAATCAGTAGAAGACGCAGCAAGCCTAGCAGGCTTCCGAACCTTTTCATCTATTCATGCATTTCGAAAATACGTCAAAGAGGAAATCCTCCATGATTCCCAACCAGACGACCAAACACAGGATCCTCTCGAGTAAATGAAGGAGCCGTCACTTTTATTACGAAACGCATTGAAGGAGGAACTGTCTCAGATTGGGAACTTCTCTCTGGATTCAGTTCGTGGCGTTACACCAACTGTTACTTCAAGGAAGAACAAACTCTTGGATTGACTTCGCATGGTCGAAGCCAACCTTGAGCATCGATCAAGGTGTCAGGCGAGAGTTCTCTTTTCCGTTTCGTGGAGAGTTTGGCTCCCGCAACTGAATAAGGGAAATCGAACTCAGTTTGACCCTCCGGTTATACCAACAGGCCGACGCGTAAAAACGTCGGCCTGTTTGCGTTTCTACGCAGTATTTTCCAGGGTTTGCACGCATTGGCCCAGTCTCAAACTCTCCGTCGCGCAATGTCTCTACCAACCCAGGCGCGAATCGTCTTGGGTGCTTTTTCTTCCTTTGGCAACCCGACTCTCAGGAGTCTCAAAGTCGCGCGACCCTGGGGTTATAGAAAAGTCTCGAACTTCATAACCCGGACGAAAACTGGAAAACCAAATTGACCTCCCGGTTATGCCCCGCGCGATCGAGGCGCGAAGGACATAGCGTGCAGATGTAGGATGGATCGGGTTCAGCGTGCATTGCTTTTTGCCGGAAAGTTTAGCGCGGCTCAGTCGACCTGAAGGATGCGTTGTGATAACCTCAAGAATGATTGTTTCCGCCCCGCTAGTCGCGGGAGGCTTTGTGGTTCCTTCCGTAGAACTTCCAGTCTCAAATCGAAAGTATCGTTCAGCGATCCAACTCTCTGTATGCACTCCGCCGTTCGAATCATTACGCTCGCGACAGTACTAACCTTTTGTGATTGTATCGTCGCACAAGACGTCGCAGCGAGCGAATCGTTGACCAAGCTGAAGTCGCGAAATCCACAGGACATCGCATCTGCCATATCGTCGTTGCCAGACGGATCACTACACAGTCCAGAGGTTGCTCGACAACTCACCCTGTTGCTCAACGACGAGCGTGCGGTGGTTGAACATATAATGCTGCGTGAAACCGTGGGCGAACGAGCTTGGTTCAAATTACTCGAACTACCATCCACTTTAACCGAGGCCATTTTAGAAACGGTCCCATCGCTCAAAACTTACGCCCGAGGGCAAGCATTTGAGGTAGTTTCCCGAATCGGAAAACCGAATCCTCGTGCATACGACGTGATCTTGCCCTACTGTGGTGATATGGATGTCTATGTGCGATCTCGTGCAATTTCGGCATTGAGCGCAGTCGCAGACGATAGCGATGATTCCATAAAGCAATTCGGCAACCTGCTGTTGGACTCCGATCCAATGGTTAAATGGACTGTACTCGACGCGCTAGACGAACGCTATCAACGCATAGCTGACGTCCTACCAGAGGTCATCAAATTGCTCGATGACGATTCAGATGTCCATATCGCCATATCAAGGGACGCCTCTCGTCCGGAAAAGCTAAGGGGCCGTGTGGCTCGCCTCTTGGCAAAGATTGGGCCGAAGGCATCGGATGCAATACCGAAACTCAAAAAACTCACAGGCCCAGAGTACGACGAGAAGGTTCGAATCTGGTCTGCGGCGGCGGTTTGCTGCATTACTGGCACACCCGTTCAGGAGTCTCTGGATCTATTGGAACGATTGATGCTCGCCGACATGGAAAGCCATTGGGTTCAAAACGACGCTCCAAAAGCAATAACTCAACTCGGAGCCTTAGCTCGTCCACTCCTCGATTCACTTGAGCGAGCAAAGAAACACAAATCCGCGTTGATCCGTTTGGGACTTGTGGATGCGTTCTTTGCCATCGATCCAGAGTCAGCAGTGACACGTTGCTTTCCATTGATCGACGACGAAAACGAATTGGTGGTCAAATCGGTGATTGACGCATTTAGCGGTCGCGGTATCTCAGAACCGATGGTAATTGCCGCTTACATTCGCCTGCTCGAAAGCCACGATGGTAGCTTTTATCACCCTGCAGTTTCTGCAGTTGAGGCACTTGGTAAGCTTGGCCCTGCAGCGAGGGAAGCCGTGCCCGCACTTAACGATCTTGCGAAAGCCCCGAACATCTCGGATCATCTAAAGAAAAGTATAGCTGTCGCACTCAGATGCATTCGCTAAACATTCCCGGATCAAGAAAACGGGTACGACTCCCGTTTCTGACCACCCTCCCCACACCACTACGGCATGCGGGTCCGTACCAGGCGGTTTCAAGAAAATGAGCAAGCTTTGCCCTGAGAGTTTTGAGATTCAAAACTCCTTGCTCGGCAACCCAAGCGTTCGTTATACCAACGCCACTTGCGATCGTCTTGGCCATGTACCAAAGACCTTTACGACTCTTGCCGTGCCGGATTGCTTGTCTTCGCGGGACGCTCGCCCTCGCGCAGTTGCCTTCACCTCGTGCTTGTTCCCTTGAAGTGGTCATTTGGTATACTGATCTCCTAGCGATTCCTATCTCGCACAGGGGACTTGAACCCCATAAACAAATGCCGATGACGGGCGTACCAAAAAATTGTAGCGAAGTGCTCGATCAGCCGGTTTGACTTGTGTTTAGTCTTCCGCTCGCACTCGCAGAATTTTGCCGTTATGTCGAAGAAAGACCATTCTCAATTGTGACACCAGAGGAACTTAGGTCAACGAAGATTTCGGTCCTTCGTCTTGATTGCACGCCGGATGATGTTTTGTACTCGATCTATCTAAAAGCCCTTGAATACGGTGACCAGTATGGTTACGAGCATCTATCGCGCATTGAATCACTGGTCGTCGCCTGTTGGTTAACATGGGGGGCCATGGGGAACGGAGGGGTCTACTGTGCGATGAATAATCCCTATTCCTTAATGGAAGCCGCAGAGGCAATGGATTCGATCGGACACCACGAGGCAGCAGAGGGTTTACGTAGCGGAAGCACTAAGCTCTTTCCTTGCGGACAATCACCTGATATGGAAACGAATCGAGAGTGGATCATCCAATACGAGGATTCTACGGGCAAAGATCCCGATGAACTTTTCGAAAATTTTGCGAATTCCGCTACAGACATGACGGAGCGATTGATAACGTACATTTTTACGCATTGGGATGAATGTATTGCGTCTGATGAAAGACGGATGGCGACATAACCAAGCGATGCACACCAAGCCCTCGGTCGGCCGTTTTGACTTGCGTTGAGTCAACTTGCTCGGGCTGGGTGATCGCGTACGTTCGTCGACAAGAAAGGATGTGACTTGCAATGCAACCAAAAGGCTACGTCATTCTTGTATGCTTCGTTACGGTGTTTGCAATTTGTGGTTGCAATCGCCAAACACCAGGGCCTTTTGCCTCGATAGACGAAGTGTTGGAAAGAAACAGCCACTATTCCGAGTACGAATTGCTGGAGACGCTTGGTACCGCAAAACCACCGTTTTGTCGTTCGAGCGCTGGAGACGTCGTACTGAACGAAGGTGCGAACAAGAAGGCATACCGTTACACTGAGCATGGAGCGACTCACAGAGTGGACCTCTCTAAATACAATCAAGAAGTTCTGCTTTCCTTCCTTAAGGACTCAAACGACAACACTCGGGTATTGGTCCTTGGACGCAGATCGAAAATCGAAAACTAATCAACCAGGCAAGACGAACCATGGCATGCACACGAAGCACTCGATCGACCGTTTCGACTTGCGTTGAGTCGACTGCTCGTGCTCGGTAATGCCAAAACGTTATGTCGCCTTCAACACTGGAGGCCCATTTTTCATCGGGGAGTCAACAAATGCCAACGTGTCCTGTTTGCCAGAAGACCGTCTCCATTTTCCAATGGGACTTGTTTGGTCGTGGATGTGCTGCATGCGTCAGGATAAACCCGGTTGATTTTGAAGGTCTGCTTGATGATCCCTGTCCCGAATGTGGAAGTCGCGAGCTATTCTCAACAACTGCACCGGCACTTGCTTATGTTCAAACGAAGAACGGTCCGCTTCCTTCTAAGGTGGCGCCGGGACTCTTTATCATTGGATGTTCGGATTGTGGTTATGCGTATTTCAGATTCAATCGCGAGGGTGCTGCTGCTCTATGCAACATGCCCGGGTGGTTGGGGCGACAGCAGTTAGAGAAACAGAACAAAGCAGAAGTGCATTGCCCATCGTGCGACGCACTGCTCAATCTTGCCAATCCGTCTGGAATTCGTATTTCAGACGAACAACCTAGTCGAGTCTTTTGCGAGAAATGCAACAAAGAGATCAGCGATTTGTTGTGACTAATGGTGACTCGTACAAGCGACATAACAAAGCCATGCACGTGCGTACTGGAAATGGTTTGAAGGCAAGTGGGAGTGACTCCCATCCAAGTAGCTCTTAGCCAGAGGCTTGGTATCGTGTGTTGCAGCTTGGCTATAAAGTTGGATCTCCAACGGAAGTGCCCGGTTGAAGCGTACACAGAAAGGTAGTGAGGATGAAAGGCAGGGGCTAGCTACCCCGCCCTGAATGGTATTGAGCTCCGAAAGAACTTTTGGATTCTGCCCAAGGTGTGTGCATGCTGGAAGGCAACATTGATCGCTTCGTCATAGGCGAGAAGCGATTGAAGACCCGGAGTCGCTAGGCCCATTCGCGCTACACATCATGTCTTCAAGGCAACCAGTGAGACCCTCTTGTTCTTCGACCCAACCGACATCCAGTCGGTCGGTCTCGGAGTATGCCCAACAAGCCCCAAAGGCTAGGCAAGCAAATGACGCGAGGGAGTCGGATGACCGAATAGTACCTGCGAACTCGGGTAATTCCGAGGGAGGGAAGGCGGTCAAGCTATCACGCGATTCTGGAAGCACACTGTTCACACTCAGCGGTGAGATCGCAGTGATCAAGCGACTGGAACGCATCTCGCAACGAGCGGAGAGCCATCCTGGAGAGAAGTTCAATAATCTGCTAACGCTGATTACGTTGGATATGCTTGACATGGCTTTCTCACGACTCAAGAGCGACAAGTCCCCTGGTATAGATGGCCAATCGGTCGGAGACTACGGAACGAGCTTGGAGGAGAACCTTCACGGCCTGCTCCAACGACTTCATCGAGGCAGCTATCGACCCAAACCTAGTCTTCGCAAAGAGATTCCGAAAGAGAATGGTAAAACCAGACCTTTAGGAATGGCCTGTGTAGAAGACAAGATCGTGCAACGAGCGATTGTCATGATCCTGGAACGCATCTACGAAGTTGACTTTTACGACAACTCGTATGGTTATCGACCGGGCAAGTCATGCGACCAAGCTTTAGGCGAACTGGGCAAGGTCATTGCGACTCGCAAGGTTAACTGGATTAGCGACTCGGACATTCAAGGTTTCTTCGACAACGTGAATCATCAACACCTTATGGCGTTCTTGAGTCAACGGATATCTGATCCTCGATTGTTGCGGTTGATTCAGAAGTTCCTTGACGCAGGAGTAATGATCGAAGGTCGTTATCACGAAACAGATACAGGAGTTGCGCAAGGCTCGGTATTGAGTCCACTCCTAGCCAACGTGTATTTGCACTACGTCTTGGACCAATGGTTCGAGCAGGTTGTAAAGACGCATATCGCTGGAGAAGCATACTTGTTCCGCTTTGCAGATGACTTTATCTGTTGCTTCCAACAGGCGGATGACGCCAAGCGATATCAATCGACGCTGGAGAAACGGCTGGGACGATTCGGCTTGAACCTAGCTCCAGAGAAGACCAAACTGATTCGGTTTGGCCGCTTCGCCGCTCGCGACTCCAAGGAGATGAACGAAGGGGCACCGAAGACATTTGATTTTCTAGGTTTTACTCATTACTGCGGCCGTAGCCGCGCAGGCAAATTCAAACTGAAGAGGCGAACGTCGAAGAAGAAATTCCGAGCGAAAGTTCAAGCGATGTCGGATTGGCTTCGTAGGCATCTGACGACTCCGTTATCGCAAGTGTGGGAGTCGCTACAACGCAAGCTGCAAGGGCACTATCAGTACTATGGGATCAACGACAATTGGCCCTGGCTGATGAAGTTTCGAACAGCGGTGAAGTGGCGGTTGTTCCGCTGGTTGCGTCGACGTAGCCAAACGGGCAAAACAGCTTGGACATGGGAGACATTCTATCGATGGTTAGACCGGATGCCATTGGCCAGCCCGGTGAAGCTAAAGGATTTGATAGCCGCGTATCGCTAACGCTGGTAGATATTGGTAAGATTGCGTAGACAGGTGATAGCTGGGAGCCGTATGCGTTAACTGCGCACGTACGGTTCTGAGAGGGTGCGGACTATCAATCGAGCATGGCCGAGATATTGTGGCACCGCCAGGAAACTAGGCGGCAAACCGAGAACACGAACATCGTCCTAACCTCGAGAGACTCCAAACTACTCGCCGCCCAGCACGCGATCGGCCGTTTTTAACATGGAGGCCTTACTTGCGCGTGCCGGGTGATGGCTGCCGTTATCGGGCAAAGGGAATCGCCAACAGGTCTACACCACGATGGTACAACCTCGACGAATCCGCGCACTAACACCAACTGAACTCCAGCACCTTACGGTAGAACGCCTCCTCGCGTATCGGAGGCAAGCTCTGTGTCTTGAAAACACTTTGGCGGCTTCTGACTATACGGAAACGGCGCGCACACTAGACACCGCATATATTTGGTTCAAAGACGACCAAAGATGGCAGCCGCTATATGATTCCATACTTCGTGAACTTGCCAGAAAACAACATGCCAGCGATGCCGAATGAATAAACCAAAATGGCTTGAACTGGTTTTGATCGCGATCTGGACTAGCCCTCCAATCGTTGGAGCTGCAATCGTTTGCCGTTATTTTCAAATGCCGTTTCTTGTCTATTGCTGCGTCGCCATCGTCGCTTTGATATTGTGGTTTGTTACAATTCTGGGATGGGCCTGGCTGACGTCATCGCGAGAAGCAAACACTCGCGACAACAGGGAAGCCCGATAAATCGGGTAAGGATGCCCGTTGCCGGGCACCCTTACCACACCAGCTAACATGCGGGTCTGCACTCATCTGTGTTGCTTTCCCATTCGAATCTTTGCGCCCATTTTCTCCCAAACGGCATACATAACCCGGGTGAGCTGAAGCAGTCTCAGCTCGTTCTTCCGAAACCCGGTGGAGTATGCCATGTCGAATCAATCTTTCTCAGATCTTCCTAGCCAACAGCGGCGCGAACGGATCGCGGCGGTTCTTGCCATGGGCTTGGCCCGCGTTCTGGACCAAAGGTCCAAAATCTCTGCGAACTCTCACGCCCCGAGCCTTGAGCTTCTCTCTGGAATCAGGCTCTTCGTGTCTGAGGTAGGCCGGAGGCGATAGGCCTTAGGCCGGAGGGAATACACAGCCGAAAGATCGGAGAACCAAACATGAACGCTTCAACGGCGTCCGAGATCGCACGCCTCAAAACGTTGACTATCACCCAAATCGTCCGGCAATTCGAATCGCTCTTTGGCGAGAAATGCCGGAGCCGAAACAAACGCTACCTGATCCGACGCATCGCTTGGCGACTCCAAGCCAACGCAGAAGGGGACCTTTCGGAGCGAGCCAGGGCCCGAGCGGCCGAGCTAGCGCTCGACTCCGAAGTCCGCGTGACAACCCCACGCGAGACGAGCCAACCAAGACTTGTAACGTCAGACGTCCAATCGCGACCTGCCTTGGACCAGCGCCTTCCCCCTCCAGGCTCGATGCTTCATCGAGACTACAAGGGCCGGCAGATCCGCGTGCTGATCGTCAATAGCGGATTCGAGTACGAAGGCCAGTTATTCAAGTCCCTCACGGCGGTCGCCAACGCGATCACCGGCTCGCATGTAAACGGATTCCAATTCTTTCGACTAAGGAGCAACGGATGAGGACATCGAACAGGATTTGGCGATTCAAATTCATCTGAAAATCGGTCAGTACGATTCCAATCGAAGCTCACTGAACACGTTCCTGGCTCGAGTGGTCGATTCTTCTGTTGCCATGATGATTCGTGATCGTGGCCGAATTAAACGAGGGGGTGGGCTCAGAAGAAAGCATTCCATCGATCACGAAACCCCATCGCATGGCACTGAATGCGAGCTCAGTAAAACCCGCACGCGACTCGATGTCACGTCTGTGCTTGATGATCTTCCCAACGAACTACGCGAATTGTGCGGCGAGTTGATGATCGAGAAGCGATCAAAGGTCTTGAAGCAGAGGAATATTTCCCCACGGAGATTTGAATCGTCTCTGAATCTCATCCGAGAGCATTTTCAAAAAAGTGGAATAAACCAGGACTACAAGTGCGCGAAATAAATCCGCAACAGCATAGATATGCGCGAAATCGCCCCGTGTTAGCGCCGGAGCCAATTCCGAATCGTCTTGAGTTCATACTTGCCCAAACCAGACACCGCATAGTCCTGGCCGTTGTGTCCTCGGGCGATCAAAGTCGTTCATTTAGCCAACTGCACTCCGGAGAGACGCCTGGAGTTTGCTCGCCAGTTCACAACAGCTCTCGCTTCTGCCTGATCTCTGAAAGGATTCCACCATGCCCCATTCTGTTTGTTACAAGATCTATGGCCAAAACTTCCACATCGAGCCAGATAGCGTGCAGTTTGCCAATGCGGCGTTCCATGACGAGTACCGCATCAACGACCTGCGTTCCCACAACGTCCGAACTATCCTCGATATCGGCTCGCACGTGGGCAGCTTCACCGCCATGGCCCATCACTATTGGCCCAACGCGAGAATTGTTGCTGTCGAGCCTCATCCGCAGAGCTTTGAGCTACTGACCAAGAACACTAGCCACATTCCGGACACGCAGCTACTTCGGATCAATGCAGCGATTTCGCCGAAGCCTGGTAAGTGCCAGCTATCGTTCCCGGTTTCGAACAGTCGGGTCGCCGACTATGTTCCGGACGTATGGGAATCGCTTGAGCCTCGGTACCGAGATTTCGGCGTCGAGGTTCCATCTCTGACCGTTGAGCAGTTTTGGACGCAGGTATCCATTCCGTCGACGAATCGAATGGTCAACGGAAGTCCATTTCTAGGATCGAACTCAATTGGGGTCGGTGTCGGAAGATGGTTCTTTCTTCCGATCGAACTCGCCTCGCGCTTCAGCAACAGTGAGGTGGACAATCTTCCCATCCCGCCAGATCACAATGGACGTACCGGTCCTTTCAGCGACTTCAATCGCCTGAAGCCCTGCATCGCGACAGGCAGCAGCCACTTTTTCATCCATTGACATCGAGTCGCTGTCTGGATTGGATCGGATCATCACTAACCTCCCTCGAAGGATTGGATGGATTGCCAAGAATCGATTTTACTCACCCACTCGTTCCCATCTGACCTTCGCCAAATAACCTCGGGCGGTGTAATGGCACCATTCAAGACCCAAGCGTCATCAACGATCGGCAAGTAGATGTTAGTGGGTTTTTCAGCCCACGAGCGTAGCGTCGCCGAATATCGGGAATAGGGATATCGTGACCGCCCTGTGCGACCCGTGACGCAACTCGCTCAATGGCCATATCTTCACAAGGCAACCATAGAAAAAATAGTGTAACTCGAAACCCGACTTCCTTCCATCGAGAAATGCGCCGGCGATACCCCAGTCCTGCAAGCGTAGTTTCTAGGGCGAAACTGGCATTTCCTAACTCAAGCTCATTGAGTCGCTGCAAAAAAATCTCGGACGCTCGCAAGACTTGCCGTTCAGGGGCGAATGGAGACAGTCCGCGGGCAATCAAGTCGGCGTTCAAAAACTCATCGCAATCGACGTAACGTTTCAAATAGTTCTCGACAAAGGTAGATTTGCCTGCACCATTTGGCCCTGCGATGACGCTTATGGTACGCCTATCGAATTCTCCGGAACTACCTTCGCGGGTCATAGAAGCGCCTCCACGTAGGGCTGCATCGTTCGAGCGACTTTGAGTTTTTTCGCATGCTCCATGAGTAGCTTCACGTTGACTTTAACTTGTGCCATATAGGCCTTGAGGGCTTCAAGGGCAACATCGAGCCCAACATCATGGCGTCTACGGAAACAATCCACCACTGTCTTTTCGCGTGAGTAGATGCGGACGACAACACCATCAATGCGATGAGTCTCAATCCCAGTGAGATAAGCCGTCTCTGTGAGACGTGATGTTCGCACAGGCGGGTACGTCAGGCGCGGCGGTTCGCTGTTGCGTGGCATGGCAATCCAGACCTCATGTGGGATCTGGGTCGTCAGTTCATGGAAGGCGAGCGCCGATACGAGATAGATCACTGCATGCGGGATTTTCACCGCCACCGTAACCAGATCGGATTGGCTGAGCGGAGGCATTTCAGCAAGCCGGTAAAGACCTCGCGCAAGTTGCTGGACTTGTCCGGTATCACGCATCGCGTACAGCGTATTGCGGGTTATTCCTCCGCGAATGACATCAGCCATCCTCAGGATTCCACCCTGCTGACGAAATAGTTTGGCCGCCCGCTCTGGGGCACTCACAGAATTGGACGGGGGCACGGTACAAATCACCTCCAAGGATTATTGCCTGGAGGTAATTTGTACCACTGGATTTGGGAGAAGTCAAATTCGACTCCATGGCTACAAATCTGCGAAACCCACCCCACAAGGGGAAATGTCGTCGGTAATATAAGTTGAAAAAACCAACATTTGATAACCTCGAGGTCGCCGATGCGCCAGCCCGAATTTCAACTGAATAAGGGAAATCAAACTCCGTTTGACCCTCCGGTTATACCAACAGGCCGACGCCTCAAAACGTCGGCCTGTTTGCGTTTTTACGCAGTCTTTTTCTGCGTTTGCTCGCACTGGCGACGTCTCAAACTCTCACTCCCGCGAAGTCTCTCCATGCTTCGGCGCGCATTCTTTTGGGTGCTTTCTCTGCCTTTGATTACCCGACTCTCCAAGTTGCGCGACCGCGAGGTTATAGAAAAGTCTCGAACTTCATAACCCGGACGAAAACTGGAAAACCAAATTGACCCGCTGGTTATGCCCCGCGCGACAAAATCGCGAGTTTTGGAGCCCCATTTTCATAACCGGTAGGTCACGCCTGCGTGCTCTTGGGCGTCCTGATTTCCCTAGGCCTGCGATTTCATTGGTCTTTTGCATCGCTGCGGTGTGCGAGAGTCGCTTTTTCTCTATTTCATAACCTGAGAAACGCATCAAAGACAACTGCCCCTCTGGTTATGGCCGGCGCGAGTGCTGGAGAGTTTCGAGAAGCATTCAGTCTCCAGAGCGAACCAAGTGGAAACAAATGAGAGTGTTGGTTCGGAAAATACATGTCGCTGGTGTCCGCCAGTCCTGGGCTATCGCACTATGCGATACACCTTCGCCGCACGACGCGGCGAAATACCCGTGCAGGATGCACTCAGCCTTCGTTAGCTATGAGGCGGTAGATTCCACTTGCCGGTGAACCAAAACAATTGCTTGCAGCGCTCCCCACGCTACAGTAAATTTATCCGCGCGTGGAAATGGTAGATTCCACACACTATATTTTATGATGTTATGCCAAAAAACCAAATGAGACGAATCGAACTACCAGCTTTGGTTCTCACCTATGTCTTCCTTCTCCAACCGACGGCGTGGGCTCAATTTCCCATCGAATACTCCGGCGACTTCGAGTGGGATGAACAAAATGCAACTCTGACATTTCAAACGAGCGGCACAATGCCCGAATCCAAGGAGGATTTTTTTTGGCGCGTCCCAGCGCGAGTGAAACGCATCGTCATTAACGCGAACGTACAGGTCCGAGGCGGTTTTCGCGTTCTATATCGGGAAAAGGGAAATCCGCTTCATATCGTCGGTAAGGACCGAAAATCGTCAGTTATTTTGGGTACCGACGAAGGCGCATGGACTGACAGGAATGGAGTTCCAGAAAACGAAAAATGGAAATACAGTAGCATCAGCGTGATCGAGGATGCCGTGGTCCATGTTTCAAATGTTACGTGCCTGAATCCGCGCGGCTACATCATTTCGGGATACGCGAATAATGCTGTGATTCACGTCGATTCATGCTCATTGCTCGACACACGCGCTGGCAACAACAACAACAGCGATGGCTTCGCTGGTGCCGCCGGGTCATCGGTGAAAGACAGCCTGATAAGTACGGCAGATGATGGCATCAAAATTTACAACGATATATCGATCGAAAACGTAGTGATCGAACACCATAGAAATGGAGCGCCGTTGCAATTTGGCTGGGGTGGCGAAACGCGGTCTGTGAATGCTAATATCAAAGGCCTTTTCATTAAGGGCGTTGATCGAGAAGATCGGTACAACATGGCACCCATGACGTGGGAGCGAGGAACAGGTGCCATCAGAAATGTATCCATTGACGGTCTTGAAATTGTGACCAAAGGTCAAGTCTACGATGAAGAAACGATGACTTGGCTGCCAATAGGCCTATTCGAACTAAAACCAACCGATTGTGAGTTCAATCTTACGGCAACCAACGCCAATCTACATGGCTTACCATCGGGGCATCGTAACACCAAGGGAAATGTCCAAGTAACCGAGCCTATCATAAAAAAATAGTGGCCGAAATCGGTAAAGATGTCCGTTTCCGGGCACCCTCCCCACACCACCTAGCATGCGGGTCCGGCCGCGTTGGTTCAACGCACAGGAGTGCGGCGGCGGTTCCACGAAGATGAGCAAGTTCTGCCCAAAGGGTTTTCAGACTCAAGACACCCTGCGAAGCTAACCAATCGTTCGTCATTCCGACACCACTTGCGATCGTCTTGGCA